>Ga0208277_1000551_pt1 | contig 21877 bp, 18 predicted proteins | sample ETNtaG_5_FD_185782 | JGI IMG/M metagenome (GOLD analysis project Ga0208277, IMG submission 185782) | Marine microbial and viral communities from oxygen minimum zone, Eastern Pacific Ocean - ETNP201406SV205 (SPAdes) (version 2) | ecosystem: Environmental > Aquatic > Marine > Oceanic ...
TCAATAATTGGAGCGATTGAATTATTGACATTATTAATAGAACAGGACTTATTAAAGGCAAATAACCATTTGAAAAAATCCATATTTATTCTTGGCTGTACATAAAAGGGGCTTGATGAATCAAACATCCATTTTAAACCTTGTTTAATTACTCCAGGTGATGCTAAAGGAATAATATGGCCTGGTGATAAATAGCCCGCATTAATATAAGATGCTCCACTATCCATTCCATATCTATCAATTATAGTTACATCATGGCCATCTTTTGACAAATAGTATGCAGAACAAATTCCGATTATACCTCCTCCAACTATTAATACTTTTTTTGACATATTAAATCACTTGAAATCCATTGTGAAACGGATCATCCTTATCGACAATTATTTTATTGTAGCCATGAATTTTAGCCCATCCTCTAATCACAGGAGAAATTCCATCAATATTATGAATTTTCGAAGATTTTTCAATTCTGCAAATAAATTTTGATCCTATATAACTTTCGTGCACAAAAATATCATCAACTTTTAATTTATTTTGAGAAAATAATTGTGCCATTCTTGCGGAACTTCCTGTACCACATGGAGATCTATCAATCGCTTTGTCTCCATAAAAAACAGCATTTCTTGATGAAGATTCTGAGTCTATTACTGAACCCGTCCATAAAATATGAGATACATCTCTTATAGAATTATCTAATGGATGGATAAACTTATTTAAATATTTTTTATTGATTTTATGTCTAATTTCTCTAGAGTATGAGATAAGTTGTTCCGCCTTATAATTTTCTAGACCATTATAATTTTCTTGTCGTTCTATTATTGCGTAAAAATTACCTCCATAAGAAACATCGAAATTTATATGTCCTAAATTATCTGAAATAACAGATAATTTTTCTGCAGCTAAATAACTATCTACGTTTTTTATTTCAACCCAGTTAACTTTATCTCCTTTTTTATCATACTTAATTTCAATAGTACCTGCCGGTACTTCAATTTTTAAAGCACCTTCAATTTTTGGAGTTATTATATTTTCCTCAATAGCAATTGTTACAACTCCAATTGTTCCATGCCCACACATTGGAAGACATCCAGATGTTTCTAAAAACAGTATTGAAAAATCATTTTCGGGGTTGTTTGGAGGATAAATCATTGCTCCACTCATCATGTCATGCCCTCTAGGTTCAAACATGAGTGATTTTCTTATCCAATCATGATTTTTTATAAAATCTAGCCTTTTTTCACTCATTGAATCACCCTTTAATTTAGGTTTTTCAGATAAAATTAACCTTACAGGATTTCCGCATGTATGCGCATCTATACATTGAAAAATGTGCTTATCCATTTTTTTTCTCAGAGATATAATTATTGATTCTTCTTTCGAGAGTTGATAATGTTACTGTTCCATATTCAAGAATTTTTTCATGAAATTCTCTAATGTCAAATTTTTCCTTGAGTTCTTTTTTAGCTTTATTCCTTAACTGACGAATTTTTAATTCTCCAATTTTATATGATAAAGCTTGTCCTGGCCATGAAATATATCTATCAATTTCTGTATTAACTTCATGTAAAGAAAGAGCTGTGTTTTTGGACATAAAATCAACCGCTTCTTCTCTAGACCATCCTTTAGCATGAATTCCGGTATCAATTACTAATCTACAAGCCCTCCACATTTCATATGTAAATTTACCAAACTGTTCATATGGAGTTGTATAAATACCCATTTCATCTGCTAAAAATTCTGTGTATAATCCCCATCCTTCACCATAAGCTGACAAATATAAGTTTCTTCTAAATCTTGGAATACTATCACCCAATTCATTATTTAATGCACTCTGTAAATGATGTCCTGGTACTGCTTCATGTACAGTTAGAGCAGGAATAGTGTACAAAGTTCTACTTTTCAAATCATAAGTGTTTACCCAATAATAGCCTGGATTAGTACTATTTTTTGAGGTTCCAACGTATCTACCACCTGTATATTTAGGTGCAATTGCATCAGGAACTGGTGCAACCCCATATGGTTTTCTTGGAAGCGTTTTAAAAAATCTTGGAAGCTGTTCATCTGCTCTTTTTGAGATATCTCTTGCATACATAAGAAGAGCCTCTGGTGTTTTTGCATAGAACTGACTGTCAGTTCTAAGAAATTTAAAAAACTCCTCAAATGAACCTTTAAATCTTAATTCTTCTATGATTTTAATCATTTCTTTTTTAATTCTAGAAACTTCATTCAAACCAATTTGATGTATTTCATCAGCTGTGTAGTTTTTACTTGTTGTGTAGTAGTTAATCCTATTCTGATAAAACTCAGATCCATTAGGAGTTTCAGAAACTCCAATAGTTTTTCTTGTGTTTGGATAATATTCCTTTTCAAAAAACTCTTTAATTCTTACAAATTGAGGAACTACATTTTTTTCAATTGCTTTTTTAGCCTCTATTAAAATTGAATCTTTATGAGCTTGTGATAAATCTTTTGGTAAATTCTTAAACGGAGAATAAAAGTAGTTTGATTCATAATTATCAGTTATATGATCATCATAAGTTGACTCATAACCATTAAAAATTATTAGAGGTTGTGAAACACCTTTTTCTATTCCACGTCTTAAAAGCGGCAAGTATTGATCTACGTATTGAGGTATTGAGTTTAATTTATTTAAATAATTTTTAACTTGCTCGTAATCATAGAGAGGTCTTACATTATATACCAAACTACTATGAAAACCTGAATCTGAAAGAAGGGGATTTAGGAATCTTTCAAAATCATAATAAGCAATTATATCATTTAATACAAATGATAATAATTCGTAGGAAATATTGTCATTTTCGTCTAATTTATTTACATCTATCTTAGATAATTTTAACAAAATGTTAAGTGCAAATTCTTTTTCTTGCTTAAAGTGATTTTCTGAAAAATTTCCCAAAGGATATTCTTTATAATCATAACTTTCATGATTTTGGTATTCTTGAATAATATTTTCTAAATTTTTCTTGTCACTGTTACATGAAAAAAAAATAAAAATGAATATTAGAAGATAATTAAATTTCATAAGCATATTTATTTTACAATTCCATCAATACTTCTCACAATATTAAGGGGATTATTGTCTTTTAATTCATCTGGTAATAAATTTTGGGGGAAATCTTGAAAACTTACAGGTCTCAACCATCTCTTTATCGAATTGGTTCCAACTGCAGTAAATCTACTATCAGTGGATGCTGGATAAGGTCCTCCATGAGTCATAGACGGGCATACCTCTACGCCTGTCGGCACACCATTAAAAATAATTCTACCAACCTTTAATTCTAAAGCATCAATGATTTTTTGTGTTAAATGAGTATCATTACTTTCAGCTAATATAGTACCTGTCAACTGACCTTCAAAAGACTCTATTACTTCATGCAGCTCGTCAGTATTTTTGCACTTAATAATTAATGAACATGGCCCAAATATTTCATTTTGTAAACTTTTGTCTTCAACGAATTTTTTAGCACTAACTGATGAAATAACATGGGTTGGTAAATTTATTTCAGGTTTTATCTTATCATTAGTTAGTTTAGTAACATTTTTATTTTTATTTATTTTTTGTATTCCAGAATTATATGCACTATGAATATTTGGGTGAAGCATACAGGATGGAGAAATTTGTTCAATTTCTTTAACTAATTTATTTATAAATAAATCAAAAGTATCAGATTCAAATGAGATTATAAGACCTGGGTTTGTACAAAATTGTCCAGACCCAATTGTTATTGACTTTGCGAATTTTTCAGCCAATTCATCGTATTCTTTTTCTAGTTTTTTAGGAAAAATCAACACTGGATTAACACTCCCCATTTCAGCAAATACAGGAATTGGATGATTTCTTTTTGATGCTAAATCATAAATAGCTCTTCCTCCTTTTAAACTTCCTGTAAAACCAACCGCTTTTATGTCAGGACTATTTACCAACTTAACTCCAACTTCAATTCCTTTACTATTTAAATTAGAAAAGACCCCATTAGGCATATTTGTTTTCTTAGCCGCTCTAATAATAGCTGCTGAGACTAACTCTCCTGTTCCAGCATGCATTGGATGAGATTTTAAAATAACCGGACATCCAGCTGCTAATGCAGAAGCAGTATCACCGCCAGCTGTTGAATAGGCTAATGGGAAATTGCTTGCTCCAAAAACAACAACGGGTCCAATTGGCATTAACATTTTTCTTAAATCAGGCTTCGAAATTGGTTTTCTATCTGGAATTGGTGTGTCAATAGAAATCTCCTGAAAGCTTCCCTCTAAAAGAAGGTTTGCAAAACTTTTAAGTTGATTCATCGTTCTACCTAATTCACCTAAACACCTTGCTTCAGGTAATCCCGTTTCTCTACAATATATCTTTACAATATCATCTGAAATCAAACTTAATTCATCAGAAATTTGAACTAAGAATCTTGCCCGATCCTTTGCTGAAACCTGCTTATAATACCTGAATGCTTCCGATGCAATTTTTGTAGCTTTTTTAATTTCTGAATCACTCGCTTCAAAGAAAAGAATATCATTTTCAATATTAATTAAAGGATTAAACGTTTTAAAAGTTATAGAAGAATTTGAAGACAATTTATCTCCAATATAATTTTTTCCAGATATCATAATTAATAATTATAGTTTGATAAATCAGGCCTATTTTTAATTCCTGTATTAATAACATTTAAAACATATTCTCTTTCTTTTCCTATAAGGGGTTGTCTTGGCAATCTCACATATTCAGAACCTATACCTAAAAGTGATTCAGCGAGTTTAATATTTTGAACCAATTTTGGGTTTATATCTAACTCTAGTAAAGGTAAAAACCATCTATATATTTGCACAGCTTCTTTAATTTTACCTTGAATTTTAAGTTTATAGATAGCAACTGTCTCTTCAGGAAATGCACAAACTAAACCAGCAATCCAACCATCTGCTCCCATTAACAAACTCTCAAGTGCAATTGTATCAACTCCGGTCATTATTTTGAGTCTTGAACCAAAACTATTTTTCAGTCTCGTAACATTTGATATATCTCTTGTTGATTCCTTTACAGCTGTTATATTATCGCATTTCAATAATTTTTCAAACATATCTATAGTTACCTCAATGCCATAATCCACGGGGTTATTATAAACCATAATAGGTAGACTTGTTGAATTAGCAATTGATTCAAAATAATTTATCGTTTCTTTTTTGCCAGATTTATATCTCATTGGAGGTAAAACCATTAATCCATTTGCGCCATATTTTTCAGCGTCTTTAACACTCTTAATTGCATCTCTTGTAGATTGCTCAGCGATGTTAACAACAACTGGAATCTTTTTATTTACAAAATCAACAGTATTTTTGGTTAAAATATTTTTTTCATCTTGAGTCAAAGTGCTAGCTTCACCTAAAGACCCAGCTAATACAATTGCATCAACACCAGATTTTAATTGAAAATCTAAGTTTTTGTTAAATAAATTAATATCAAGCTTATCACTATCAGTAAACTTAGTGGTGATTGCCGGCATAACACCTTTCCATTCCATATAAATTATTTTATATTGAAGATAATGTTTTTTTAATAATTTATTAAGAGCTATTCTGTAACAAATAAATCTGCAGCTATTCCATCAGTCATAAATTTATATTCTTTGGAAGTATATAATTTATTTTGGTTTTTAATGATAACGCCTTTATTAATCTTAAAATCTATTTCTTTATATAAATTATCTAAATTTAAATTACTAAATCTTGTTTTTAGAATATCCAAATCAATTCCATCAGAAGTTCGCAAGCCTATCATGATAATTTCATTTAAAATATCCATGTCTGACAATTTTTCATATTCTTGAGGCAGCTGTTTAGAGGAAATTTTTTCAATAAATTTTTGATTATTTCTAATATTCCATTTTCTTATTTTACCATCAAACGAATGAGCTGAAGGTCCTAATCCAATGTACTTCTCCCTTCTCCAATAAGACAGGTTGTTTTTGCATTCAAAACCTGGTATTGCAAAACTGGAAAATTCATAATTAACAAACCCCTTATTAACAAATAAATCATACGCGTATTCATATTGAAGTCGTTGATCAGATTCATTTACTTTATTAATTTTATTTTTTTCTATTAGTTTTTTTAATGCAGTTTTTGGTTCTACAGTCAAAGCGTAGGTTGAGATATGAGGCACATTATACTTTAAACTAATATCAATATTTTTTTTCCATTCTTTCAATGAAGAATTCGGAATACCGTAGATAAGATCTATAGAATAATTTTCAAAACTGCTTTTAATTAACTCAAGAGATTTTATAGCAGTAGTAGAATCATGACTTCTATTCATCAACTCCAAGTCAGCATCATAAAAAGACTGTACTCCAAGACTTATTCTGTTTATTTTATTTTTTTGCCAAACATCAATCTTCTCTAGTGTTACATCATCTGGATTGCATTCAATCGTAATCTCAACATCACTTGAGACCTCAAAATTTTTATAAATACTATTCAGAATATTTTCAATATCTTCTTTACTTAGAATTGAAGGAGTACCGCCTCCAAAGTAAATTGAATTTATCTTTTCGTTTATTTCATTAGCTCTTAAATAAATCTCATCTACAATTGCATCAATTACTAAATTTTTAGAATGCAATGAAGTAGAAAAGTGAAAATCACAATAATGACAAGCTTTCTTACAAAAAGGTATATGGATATAAATACTTCCTATGACTTTCTTATTTTATCTTGGTTTTTTTTAACAAAACTAGACCAACCGGAATATTTTGCTCCTTCATAAGTGGTATTAGAATTATAAAAATGGCACACAGCAGCAGCAAGCCCGTCTGTGGAGTCTAAATTTTTGGGTAAAGTTTCAATTTTCAATAAATTTTGAAGCATTTTTGCTACTTGTTCTTTACTTGCATTTCCATTCCCAGTAATTGCCATTTTAATTTTTTTTGGAGAATATTCTGTGATAGGAATTTCTCTTGAAAGTCCAGCTGCCATTGCTATCCCTTGAGCTCTTCCTAATTTTAACATACTTTGTATATTTTTTCCAAAAAATGGAGCTTCAATTGCTATCTCATCAGGGTTAAAATCATCAATTAATGAAATTGTTCTTTCAAATACTAATTTTAACTTTAAGTAATGATCTTTGTATTTTGTTAAATTCAACTCATTCATTTCAATAAGATTCATTTTTCGATCCTTTATACTAATGATTCCAAAACCCATTATTGTTGTTCCTGGATCAATTCCTAAAATAATTTTTTCACTCATAACTATTCTTCAGTTGATATAAGTATCGGTAAATTAAATATGATGTCTACCTCTTGACCTCTTTTAATTGCAGGGTACAATTTTGGTAAATCATTCATTGTACTGTCAAATGAAATACTTATAATCTCTTTGTATTTTATATTTTCATCCCTGGTTGTCATACTTTGTATTCCAATATTTCCCTTTTTATCTATTTTTAAAACTAAGTTAATTGTATCAACTAATGTTCTGTTAAGAACCAAATTGTTTTTTTTCAAATTAATCCTAAAATTTTCAGTTATCGTTTCAACAAAACAATTATTTTTTTGAGCTGTATCATTAAAATTTAAACAATTTTCAAAAACAGGATACTGATCCACCTGATTCCAACTAAATGATTTTAACTCATCTTCAATAAATTCATTTACTGTTATCTTTTTATTTAACTGAAAATCGAAATCGCATGTATAGAAGAAAAAAAGACAAATTAAAAAGAGAGTTTTTCTCACAATAAATTTTAATTAATTATTTTCATAAAGTTAATTGATTTTATTTAAAAATTCTGAAATACAAAATATGGATCTGTTTTTATTAATACTGTCTTTTGTTATAATGATTATAGGAATTATTGGTAGTATTATACCTGTATTGCCTGGACCACTTAGTTCATGGGTAGGATTATTTATATTTAGTAATATTTCAAATGTTGAGGTTAGTAGTACATTATTATTATTTAGTTTAATTATTGCTTTAATAATTTTCATACTAGACTATATAATCCCTATATATACTTCAAAGAAATTTGGTGCAAGTAAATATGGAATAATTGGAGCATCAATTGGTACATTAATTGGATTGTTTCTGCCTCCCTTTGGAATTATTTTTGGCGCACTTACAGGCGCTATTGTAGGAGAATTATTATTGAACAAAAATTTTGAAAAATCGTTAAAAGCTTCAGCTGGGGTATTCTTAGGATTATTAGTTTCAGGATTTACAAAAGCTCTAATTTCAATAGTGTTTCTTGTAATCTATATAAATTTATTTTTAAATAACTTTAGTAATATATTTTGATAAAAACAGTGATGTAATGAAGAAAATAATCTAATGTTAAAATGGGTTTTTTCTAGTCTAAGTAAAATTCTTTAAATTCAGTTACATTAGAATCTCCTCCAATAAAAACATGGAATTTACCAACTTCTGCTTCCCATTTATTATTGTATGTATAGAATTCTAGTAATGAGCTGTCAATTTCAAAATTTATAATTTCAGACTCACCGGGAGCTAACTCTACTATCTTAAAACCCTTTAGTTCTTTCATCGGTCTTGCAATACTACCAACTATATCTCTTATATAAAGCTGAACAACTTCTTTCCCCTTATAAAATCCTGTGTTTTCTAATTTAACAGACACATTAATTTTAGAATCAAATCCTAACTTATCTGAATCAACTGAAAAATTGGAGTACGAGAAATTAGTATAGCTTAAACCGTGTCCAAATGAGTATAGCGGACTATTTTCAACATCAGCATATCCAGAGTTTGTAACCTGTTCGATTGAAGTACTAGGTCTACCAGTATTTTTAAAATTATAGTAAACAGGTACTTGGCCTACATTTCTAGGAAAAGACATAGTTAATTTTCCCGATGGATTATAATCCCCATATAAAACTTGTGCAATTGCATCTCCAGATTTTGACCCCAAATGCCATGCTTGAACTATTGCAGGGATATTTTCATCCTCCCAACTTAGATCTAGAGGTCTACCACTCATAACAACAAGGACAATATTATTATTTATTTTACTTATTTCTTTCAAAAGCTCTAATTGAAGACCTGGTAACCCAATATTTGTTCTACTTCTTCCCTCTCCAGATTGATTACCTTCTTCACCTAAAACCATAACAACTATATCTGATGTAGCTGCAGCAAATTTGGCCTTACCAAAATCTGATTTATCATCATAATTGATTTTTACCCTATTATGGAAGTTTGTTTTACCATAATATAAATCAACACCTTTTTCAAACACAGTTCTGTTCCCTTTATATTTCTTCATTCCCTCTACAACCGAGCTAGCGGAATTATACACAGCCTGAGATCTCCAATTTCCAAGTGGGCTATTTTTATCATTGGCCAAAGGACCAATAATTGCAATTTTCTCTCCTTCTTTCTGAAGCGGAAGTAACTGATTATTATTCTTTAATAAAACAATAGATTTTTTTGCAGCATCTAGTGCAACACTCATATTCTCTTCTGACGCTAATTCTGAATCAGATCTTTCTTTATTACAATATTTGTAAGGGTCTTCAAATAAACCTAACTCATATTTAACCCTAAGAATTCTTCTAACTGCATCATTTAATAATTCTTCTGCAATATTTCCAGATTCTACAAGACCAACTAACTGACTTACATAAAGACTTGACTCCATATCCATATCTGAACCTGCTAATACAGCTAACTCTGCAGCATGTTTGCCGTCTCTGGCAAATCCATGTGGGATCATCTGATCAATAGAACCCCAATCCGAAACTATAAAACCGTCGAAAGACCAATCTCCTTTTAAAATATCTCTTTGAATATGCTTGTGACCAGTTGCTGGAATTTCATCAAGTGTATTAAATGAATTCATAAATGTTCTAACTCCTGCATCAACTGCTGCTTTAAAAGGAGGCATTATTGTATTATGAAGAGTATATTGATTAAAATCTGTTGTATTGTAATCTCTCCCAGCCTCTGAAAAACCATATCCTGCAAAATGTTTAGCACATGCAACAATAGTATTAATATCATTTAAATTATCTCCTTGGAACCCATGTACACGAGCCTTAGCTACTAAACTACCTAAATACGGATCTTCTCCAGCTCCTTCCATAACTCTACCCCATCTAGCATCTCTAGAAATATCAACCATAGGGGCAAAAGTCCAATTTAAACCATCAGCACTTGCTTCAGTTGCAGCAACTCTTGCGGATTTCTCCATTAAATCTAGATCCCAACTAGATGATTCAGCAAGAGGAATTGGAAAAATTGTTTTATATCCATGAATAACATCATGTCCAAATATTAAAGGTATGCCTAATCTTGTTTCCTCAACTGCTATTTTCTGTAATGCTCTAATTTCATCTACACCAATTACATTTAACATGGATCCTACTTGACCATTTTTTAATTCATTATATCTTTTCTTTTGATAGTCTCCTTCAGGCATTGGGCCAGTTGCATCCCAAAAACCGTTATATTGATTCATTTGACCAGCTTTTTCAGCTAATGTCATTTTTGATATTAAGTCATTAATAAATTCTTCTTTATCGTTATCTAAATCAACTGTTTTTTGACATGATACAACAAACAATAAAACTAAAAGTGTATAAATAGATTTTTTCATAATTATTTACTGATATATTCTTATATAATCAACTTCCATTGTTGATTCACTAAATTCTGGGTCAATATCAAACCAACTACCTCCCATAGCAACATTTAAAATAAAAAACATTTCTTGATCAAAAGGCCAGTTTTCAGAGTCCTTTGGAGATGGAGCATATGTGTAATACAATTCATCATCAACTAAAAATTGAATTCTATTTTCATTCCAATCAATCGAATAAATATGAAATTCTTCATGATAGTCACTAATATTAATAGTCCCTTTAGTCCAAGTATCACCATGACTCATAGGAGTATGAATTGAACCAGCAATGACTGTTGGATTATGACCCCAATGCTCCATAATATCTATTTCTCCACATTCAGGCCATCCAATTTCATAATGATTAGATCCTAATAACCATAGCGCCGGCCACGTTCCGGCACCAGTTGGAAGCTTGGCTCTTATATCTACTCTTCCGTATTGGAATTCAAATTTATCTCTAGAAACAATTCTTGCAGAAGTATATTCATATCCTGCTACATCTTCTTTCTTTGCTGAAATCTTTAAAACACCATCCTCTACTATAGAGTTATTTAAACTACTTGTGTAGTACTGAGATTCACCATTACCCCACCCCCAGTCACCATTACCAATTTCGTGAGTCCAAGTATCAGAATCTACAACACCATTATAGTTAAACTCTTCAGACCAAGTTGCAGTAGAACCTTCCCCTTCAACATAAAGATTAAAGGTCTGAAAAGTACTAGTATAATGACCTGTTGAAGAATAAGCATACACATAAACTGAATATGAATTTGTACCTTCTTCAGTAAAATTATAGTCTACTTGCCCGTTTGTAGATTGTTCGGTTACTCCTCCACCAAATCTAAACTCATAATTTACAGCGTCTGAAGCATTAGCAGAACAAGTTATTAATCCCGAACCATCTCCATTTGGAGCAGAATCAGTTTGCCCAATAATATTTATATCTAAAACTAAATTAGACGGGATTATCGGATCTGAAATATTTGAGTCAGTATCAGAGTCCGACGAACTGTCAGATGAGCAAGCAAAGGTCAAAAGAAATATAATAAAAACAAATAGAAAAGAATTCTTCATAATTCTGGTTAGGAAGTGACAAATATAAAAAATAAGAGAGAAGTTTAATTGGTCTTATCCCTTATAAATTTTAAGATTGATTTAATTTATTCTTGATTGGTTATTTTTATAAACCATCCATTAGTATCAAATCCAATAGTCTTAAGATATATTTCAGTTGAATTTCTAGAAAGAATCGTATAAGAATGATTTCCTCCAACATAAAATCCTGCAAAACCATTTCCTGTAAAATTTAAAATCAAGTATCCATTGTCTTCTGAAATAGTCCAATTTGAATTAAAATTATCAGTTGGATAATAAGCATGCTCACCATCTGAGTTTGGATCTCCTAATCCTTGATTACCTGAAAAATCTGATTCAAGTGGAGGTGCTTTTCCAAAGATACTTCCCTGCGTCTGATATTCCATAGTTCCATCAGAAGAAAAAACCATTCTGTCATCATACATAGCAGTATCGGCTTTGTCATAAGGACCGGCATTCCACCAAACAGCCACACCATCGGGTGCCATATCATCATTTGGGCCAACACCCATATGGGCAGGCGCTTCAGCCATAACTCTCCAGCTACCTGTTGTTAGAGCAGTAACTAAATCTGCAGGAGGTTCAAATGTATATAGAACCTCAACTGAAATTGAAGCATTTGTCATTTCTCCGGCTGTTCCAGAGGCAACAACTTCAATATCATAAACATGTGTTCCAGTAGTAGTAAAACTTGTAGTAAATACACCACTCGGCTCCATATAATCAACCCCATTTTGGATGAATTTATATGTAATAGCATCTGCAGCATTAGCTGTAAATGTTACATATCCACTACCATCGCCATAAGGATTATTTGCATCAGCTCCTTGTATTACAGCTGATATTGTTAAATCTGTTGGATTTATTATATCTCCAAGCTCATAACTTTCTTTTTCACAATTATTAAAAAGGAAAATAGAAAGTATAAAAATTAAAAATTTTATTTTTTTCATGGTGTTTAGCTTTTATTATTTTTTAATAGCCTGGATTTTGAGTTAATCCAGAAATATCAATTTCTTGTTGAGGAATAGGAAAAACTTCATGTTTGCCTTGAACAAAACCTGGAATTACGGATGACGCTTGATTGGTTCTAACTAAATCAAAGAACCTATGTCCTTCCATCGCTAATTCAAATTTTCTTTCTTCCCAAATTGCATCAGTTAAATTAACTCCTGATAAATTATTTAATTCGAATTCATCATCATCAAATGCTCGAATTCTTACTTGATTAAGATAACTTAATGCCAAATTATCATTTATTCCACTTCTATTATATGCTTCTGCTGCCATTAACAATACATCAGCATATCGAATTATTCTATAATTAGTTAAATAATTTAATTCAATTTGTCCACCTGACTCACCTGCACGAGGAATGTATTTATTATTGAAAAAACCTGTATGGTTATATCCCTCAGTATATGAAGCGCCTGTTGCAGTTGCAAATTCCTCAATATTTAATATTGTTGCATCTCTTCTTAGGTCTTGAGGATGATATGAATTATAGAACTCTTCAGTTGGCACATTAAAGCTCCATCCTTGAGCATATTCAGGTCCATTCCATCCTCTAGGTCCGTTCATAATTATACCATAATTTCCCTCACTACACTGTGGACATCCCCAATCATACCAGTTAGATTGATTAGAATATTGGATTTCAAATACAGATTCAGAACCATTTTCTCCAAATCTCAAAAATTGAGTCCCATAATCACCTAACAAAGAATATACTCCTATTATATTGTCAAATGTGGATGCTGCTTCATCGAATTTGTCTTGATATAACAAAACTTTTCCAAGTAATGCATAAGCAGTGTATTTATTAACCCTTCCAGCCTCTGCTTGTGAATTTGGTAATACTGCAATGGCATTTTGAAGATCTAATTCAATCTGTGCATAAACCTCTTCTTTCGGAGAACGTACTAAATTTCCCGAATCACCAGCTGTTAACCTAAAATCAGTGAATAAAGGAACATCCCCAAAAAACTTTACTAATTCAAAGTAATAGTAAGCCCTTAAAAAATACACTTCCCCATATAATGATTCCTTACCATCAAATTCTATATTAGGTTTATTCTCTTCCATATAATTTGCTCTATTCACACCTTCATAAAGCCACTGCCAGATTCTAGTAAGAACATCGTTTTCTGGATAATGAGTCATATTGTCAATTTGTTGTAAACCAATATAGTCTGTTGCACTCTCACCTCCACATAAAGATATTTCAGAGGCGATAGTACCAATTTGAATGTTAAAAAAGAGCCATTGTAGTGGGTCATAAGTTCCAACTAAAGCTGCATCATAATCTGACTCCTGTTGTAAATATACATCAGCTGTTATTTGATATCCTTCAATTGCTTCATAATCAACATGATTAGTACATCTATTGAAAACTGAAGTAACTAAAATTAGTAATAATATTGTTTTTAAATTTTTCATATTATTTTATTTTAAAATTTAATATTTAAACCCATTGACCAAATTCTTGGCTGTGGATATGTTCCGTAATCAATTCCTGTGTTAAGAACTCCTCCAACTGAAATTTCAGGATCATAACCAGAGTATTCAGTTAATGTTAAAGCATTCTTTACCTGAAAATATGCTCTAACTTCATCGAATCCCCATACATCAACAAGAGTCTCTGGGAATTTATAACCTAGCTGAATATTCTTAATTCTCAAATAGCTACCATCTTCAATATATCTATCAGATGCTCTATTATTGTTATTAGAATCAACAAATGTTACTCTTGGTTCATCAAAGCTTGTTCCAGGACCTGTCCATCTGGCCAATGTTGATGAAAATCGATTTGTATAATTTAAATTTCTTTCATATGCTCTATAAATATCATTTCCTACTGAAGCGTAAGTAAATATGGTAAGATCAAACGCTTTATAATCTAAATTTAAGTTCCATCCTATTGTAAAATCTGGGAATGGGTCACCAATTTGAGCTCTATCTGAATCATTAACAATTCCATCTGCGTTAATGTCTACAAATCTAATATCACCAGGAACAGCTCCATTTTGGATTGCATGATTATTAACTTCTTCTTGATTCTGAAAAATTCCATCCGTTATATATCCGAAGAAGTATCCCGGAGAATAACCTTCTTCAAATCTGACAATTGATCTATAGGGAATTCCATAACCAGCTCCCCAAATATATTTGTCACCATTATTAATCGCAACAACTTTGTTATCAGCTGTGGTAAAGTTTAAGTTAGATGATATTGCTAAGGCTCCAACAGATGTATTTAATGAAATTGTTGCATCAATACCTGTACTCTCTGTACTTCCAATATTTGTTGTTGGAAATGAAGGAGTTCCTAGATATAACGAAAGATTAGGGCTAAATAATAAATCATCAACTGTCTTCTTGAAATAATCTACAGAAAAAGACACTCTATCATTAAAAATCCTTGTATCAATTCCAACATTCATTTGAACTTGATTCTCCCAAGAAACATCATCATTAGGAATTGATCCAAGAGAAGATCCTGGTGTAATTGTTCCGTTAAATACATAACTTGGAAATGTTGAAATCAAAGAAAATTGAGGGCTAATATTATCATTTCCTAAAGTACCATAACTAGCTCTAAATTTAAGATAATCTAGTACACTAACATCTTCGAAGAAGTCCTCTTTTGATACCACCCATCCTATCGAAGCTGATGGAAAAAACCCAAACTTATTATTTTTACCAAAAGAAGTACTTCCATCCATTCTCCCTGTAAAAGAAGCATAGTATTTTTCGTTGAAATCATATAATACTCTAGCAAAATAAGATAGATTTCTACTAACGTATTGCCAAGAACCAGATGTTTGTTGTGTTGCATTTCCTGTAGCTGCACTCACATCGGCATAATTCCAAGAATTAAAGGGGACATCTTCATTTGTTGCGGAAATATTACTCCCCTTATTTTCACCAATTGAAAAACCAGCAACAGTTTGAAAATTATGGTTTTCATTTATTGTGAAATCATAATTCCCGTAAAGTTCATATGTGTAATTAAAGTAGTTTGTATGACTTTCTGTAACTCTGTTATGAGTAGAAGTTACATTTCCTTCACTATCAACTGCAACTATTGGTGAAAGATCTGGGTTAGCATTAGTTTGATTATGTCCAGCCCCGTAGAATTGAAAAGGAAGAAATGCCTTTCCATAAATGTCAACATATGTGTAACCAAATCTAGAAGTAACATTGAAATTTTCCATCAACTCGTGTTGTAATTCAATTTTACCCTGAATTTTATTTACCTTATTTTCATTATAAGTATTATCAATCTGAGCAAGGGGGTTAATAATTTCTTGTGTAATAGTTTCGCTAATACCAAAGGATTCATTTTCAAATGGGCTAACTGTTGGATCAAAATTTAGGGCATTTGATAAAACACTGGTTATCCCATTTTCAGATAAACTTTTGCCTTTAATATTAGTATAATTTGTATTTACAAGAAGTTTTGTTTTATCGGTCAAATCAGTATTAATATTTGTAGTAAAGTTTGTTCTATTGAAAAATGATTTTTCACCTCCGCCCACTACACCATCTTGACCTGTATAACCTGCAGAAACATAATATGAAGTATTATCGCTACCACCAGATGCTGTGATTGAGTGATTTGTTATCGGCGCATCTACTAAAACTTCATCTTGCCAATTCGTTCCTTCACCAAAATCTGAAATATTTGGAAATACAATTCCTTCTCCAGCATTTGCACTAGCCTCATTTAAAATAGCAGCATATTCATAGGCATTTAATACATCAATCGTTCTAATAACTTCCTGAGTACCAATTGAAGTATTCAAAGTGAAAGAAGTTTCCGTATTTCTTTGTCCAGATTTTGTAGTTATAACAATTACACCGCTACCTCCTTTTACTCCGTAAATAGATGCAAGAGCAGCATCTTTTAAAACATTTACAGATTTTACATCATTTGGGTTTAGAGAATTTAAATCGTCTATTGTAGCGGAGACACCATCAATTACAACTAGCGGGTCATTTCCTGCATATGAAGTAATACCCCTAATCAAAACTGTTGGTTTAGAACCCGGTGATCCACTAGAAATGATATTTATTCCCGAAGCCTGGCCTTGAAGTGCATCTTCAACTCTAACCGGTGAAGATGCCTCTATAGCATCTGCGTTAACAGTCGAAACAGCACCAGAAATATCACTTAATTTTTGTGACCCATATCCAATTACAATAACCTCATCGAGTTCACTTAAATCTTTTTCCATTGAAACCAAAATATTATCGGTTAGAACATCAGTAGATGAAATTTTAAGGTTGAGTGTTTTATATCCTAAATAGCTAAAAACTAGTGTCGAGCCAGATTCAAAATTTTTAATGGTAAAATTTCCATCAAAATCAGAAACTGCTCCTTGATTTTTATCCTTAACTAGAATATTGACTCCAGATAAAGGCTCACCATCATCTGAATCGGTAATAGAGCCCGAAATGCTCTGTGCTTGTAATCCTGCACAAACAACTAAAAAAGCAATAAAAAAGTTTAAAAATGATTTCTTCATATCAGTTTAATTTTTTGAGTCCGAAATTTAAGAATTTAAGAGTGAATTATTAACTAATAATCTAAAAAAAAAGCAATAAATATTAATATACTATAATTATAAAGCTAGGATAGATAATTCTTTAAAAAAATCATCGATTTAATCTTAATTTGATAATTAGCTGAATTTCAAATTAAAATGAAGATTTGTGTTAAAATAAAAAAGCTCCCCAAAAGGAAAGCTTTCATTGGTTTTAAAAACCGCTTGTAAATTAATACAAGTTCAACACACTACAAAGATAGTTATTTTTTTAATATTCCAACATCATAGAGTTGTTGTGCAGAATTAATTATTTCTAAATCTACTCTTTTAGGATACCATCCAAGAATATTATTAGCATTATTTGTAAAGAGTGTCTCTTCTGATCCTAATCTTTTTGCAATCATTCTTAAAGACGGAGTAAATAGAGCAACTAACTTTAATAAAAAATTCGGCGCTACCCATGTAGGAACCTTTTTAAATCCTGCATCTTTTAAAATATTACTTAAATCTTTTAACTTAATTGTTTTCTCTGAAAGTAAAAACCTTTTACCATTTGCATTATCATTCTCCATCGCCATAACATGTGCTTCTGCAACATCTTGAACTCCTACAACACTAATACTCATATCTGGAAGAACTGGCAAATTGAATAGCTTCTTTATTGTTAATCTATTTGACATGCTTAAAATTCCTGACATGGATGGGCCTAAAACTAATACAGGATTTATTGCACATGCACTAATTTTTGATTGATTCACAATTTCCCACATTTTCTTTTCAGATTTTGTCTTACTAATCTCATATGGTAATAATTTCTTGTTAGATAGGTCAGTCCAATCAGTATCGGTATGTTCGTTATTAAGTGTTCTTCTTGCATATATTGCAGCATATGAAGATGTTTGTACAAACTTTTTAACTCCGTTTTTAATTGCCGAGTTTAAACATCTTTCCATACCTTCAACAGCTGGTTTTACAACAAGGTCCTCATCTACATCACCAGGTATCACAGGAGAAGCCATATGTAATACATATTCGCATCCATTTAAAGCATCATCCCAACCCTCGTCATTTAAGAGATTTAAAATTTTAAAATCAATATTATCACAGTTAACCCCGCTATTAATTAGTGCATTTTTAACAATATCAATTTTACTTTTATCGATAACAGAAGTAACAACATGATATCCTTTTGAAATTAAAATTTTAATACAATACATTGCTATGTATCCAGAACCCCCACTGACAAATACTTTTTTCATATGCTAAAATTGAGAACAACTAATGTATAAATTTTTTGGTATAGTATTTGAAATTTTTTTTAAGTCAAAATATTTGTTTTTAATTGCAGTAGAACAAACATTAAATTAAGAAATGAAAAAAATATTATTAATAGCTATTATAATTCTTGGCATCAAAAGCGGATTTTCCCAGAAATATTACACAGAAATTGGTGTAACTGAATTTGACGGCTCAAAAGCAGCCTTTGAACCAATAAAAGCTATTAATAAAAACACAACATCAATAATCAATTTTAAAACAGGAAATATTGCAGCAGTAATAATTATTAATCAATTTGAATTTAGACTCAGATTGATGCAGGAACATTTCAATGAAAATTATTTAGAAAGCAATATTTATCCAAGGTCAACCTTTGAAGGAAAAATTATTAATTTTAATGATATAACTGAAAATTTTAAAAATTATCAAATAACAGGTAATCTGACGATAAAGGGGGTGACAAAAGAAATCAATACTACTGCAGTAATAAGAAAATTAAAAAATAAAGTAGAATTAATGTCTAATTTCTCGGTTATGTTAAGCGATTTTGGGGTAAAAATTCCAAAAATAGTTTTTAAAAAAATAGATGAAGAAGTAAAAATTAACCTAAATTTCGTTTATGATGAGAAAAATTAGACTAAAAACATATTTTATTATAATTGCCGTTTATTTTACAAATTTTGCAATAAGCCAAAATAGTTTATTAGAAGAAATTGATTATAATAATAAAGATTACAAAGTTGGTTTATCCGCATTTAAAGCCAATAAAGTTATTAATGGTCAATCCACCAAACAATCAGGTGAAAAGGAGCTTTATCTTTATGTTGCACATCGATTTGGGTCAATTGATGGCGGAATAAAAACTTTATTTGGATTAGATATTGCAAATACTAAGATTGAATTATTATACGGATTATCCAGTAATTTACAAGTTGGATTCAGCAGAGAGTCTCTAAAAAAAATATATACACTTAATTTCAAATATAAGATAACTGAACAAGGTTCAAAATTTCCTTTTAACTCATCTTTATATTCCAGTTACAATTATAATTCATCGCTTAATCAAGATATTTATCCATATTTAAGTAATTCAGACAAGAACCTTATTTTAGGACAGTTATTATTATCGACAAGACTAAATGATAAATTCTCAATTCAGTTATCACCAACTTATGCTAGGAAAAATTTTAATGAAACCATCTTTGAGGAAAAAAATAATTTAATTCTAGGAGCTACAGCAAGCTACAGAATCACAAACCGACTTGCTTTCAATGTTGAATATTTTGCAAATCTTAGTCGTCCGGAGATTTCTCCATACGAAAATGCATTAAGTTTCGGCATAGATATTGAAACTGGAGGTCATGTATTTCAACTACTTTTTTCAAATACCCAATTCAGTGATGATGTTTCCGTTTTAACGGATGCGGAAGGATCCTGGAGTGATGGGGAAATATACTTTGGTTTTAATATTTTGAGAGTATTTTAAATGAAAAGAAAATTAGAAAATAGAAGAGAATTTTTAAAAAAAGTTTGCCCCACAATAGCATTTGCATTTTTTGGCCTATCGTTTTTAGAAGCATGTTCAACTGGAGATGATTCAGACAATAACCCTGGGAATAATGATCAAAATGGTGGTTCAGACAATAACGACAACAACAATAATCCATTAGGTTATAGCTCATCTGGAAGTGTTTTTACAATTGATTTAACTCATCCTAATTTTTCAAATCTATCATCAGTGGGAGGTTGGATGAATGGATATAGTATTGGGTTAAGTATGTTATTCTTAAGAATTAGCTCAACTCATATTCAGGCATATACAAATGTTTGTCCACATCAAGGAACACAAAACCAGTGGTCACTACAATCGGGAGATATTTTTAGGTGTGCTAATCATAACTATTCTTTTGATAGCACCTGTGAGACTTCAAGTTCACTTCCATGTTATTCTACAAATATTGAAGGTGATAATCTAATTGTTGCTACTTAATCAGTTAGTCTTGGACAAAATTATTTAGAGAAATTATATATAGCAAATGTAGCTAGCCAATGCTCGCCTCCATAACCACTTTCAAACATGATATTATAACCTTCCTCAGAATGTTTTTTTGCAATTGTTAGTAATAAATTTCTGTCACTATTATTTTCAAGTTTCATTGCTATATCTTTTAGAGTCCATGCTCTATGAAACATTAAACCAATTAAGTGACCAATCCCAGGATCCTCCGGATCAAGTACTTCAGGAGGATTAATTATATTACTAAAACTCCTTTCGTCAAACGAAGGCAGAAATTTATATAACCAGTCATTAAACTCTCTTTTTTCAAGAATTAAGGACATTAATGCAGCTTCTGCGAGACAAGGAGAGAGAAAATCTGTACCTGATGGCTCATATCCAACAGGGCAATTTATATCTCCTAGAAAATTTTTAATACTATAATCTTTAATCTTATTGAATAATAACTCGTCATTTGCAACTTTTGAATATTCAATCATAAGAGAGAATGAAAATGCAGTATTGGCATGTGTTCCTGGTCTAAGGGGCGTTGAAAGTTTATCTAAAAATAATATGGTTCTTTCACTAAGAAGATCGACAAGTGGTTTCATATTATTTGCCCATGTTTGAGCTTTATCGTGGTCCCAAGAAACTAGCTCAGAATATAATTTCATTAACCAAGCCCAACCATAGGTTCTTTCAAATCCTTTTGCAAATTCTTGTTTAAAAAATTGATATTCCTTATTTAAATTTTCCTTGCTTAAATTTTTATCAAGTTTTGATAGTATAATATCTCTATCAGAAATTTCTGGATAATCTTTTAATATTTTTACCATTGCCCAATGCCCGTGAACAGCAGAGTGCCAATCCCAGCATCCATAGAAAGAAGGGGTAAGTTCATAGTGTGGTTTTAACCAACTTTCATCAGCAAATCTATATCCAATTTTATACGGATATTTTTGATCAACACATTTAACTGAAAGAGAAACTAGCTCATTGGCTAATTTCTCATTTAGTTTGATGTTTTCAATTTCTTCTTGCTTACTGTCTGAACATCCTAAAATAAGTAAAAGAAATAATATAAAATATATCTTATTTTTTACTAACATTAAATAATATTATTAATTAAAAAAAGGTAGTGATTTTAAATCATTTTGTCTCTCAAAAATGAAAAAACCCTTGAAAATCAAGGGTTTTTTAAACTGCGGTCTGGACGGGACTCGAACCCGCGACCCCCTGCGTGACAGGCAGGTATTCTAACCAGCTGAACTACCAGACCAATTTAGCGTGAGCAAATATACA
>Ga0208277_1000552_pt1 | contig 21876 bp, 20 predicted proteins | sample ETNtaG_5_FD_185782 | JGI IMG/M metagenome (GOLD analysis project Ga0208277, IMG submission 185782) | Marine microbial and viral communities from oxygen minimum zone, Eastern Pacific Ocean - ETNP201406SV205 (SPAdes) (version 2) | ecosystem: Environmental > Aquatic > Marine > Oceanic ...
TGATGATACAGGATTGAATATTGAAAACGAATAAATATTGAAAGGTAGATACATATGAATCTAAATAAATCTCTAAATTCAAATTCAGATTTTTTAATGATTACAACGGATGTATGTTATTATTGTAAACGTGCTAAGAATGTCCTAGATGCAAAGGGATTTACATACACAGAAATTAATGGAAATAAAGAAATTGAAATTCATCTTGAGGCTAGAAAACTAACTGGGTGGAGAACTGTACCCATAATTTGGGACCTTAGAAATAGTGAGCCTATCTTTGTTGGAGGGTCCGATGAACTCATTTTGATATTGAATCAATCCACTCAATAATCTCGTTTTTCTGTTTCAAATCAACCATATGCCCCTTTTTGTGACGTAGTTTCAAAATTGGACAATTTGCTTTCTCGATTACTTGGCAAAGTTCCTCTGCTTGTTTCATGGAAACAATCTGGTCTCTTTCACCATGCATCCACACAACAGGTACTGGGTTTCTTGACAAATGAGAATTCAATTTTTTAGGTCGAACTGTTTTTCCAGAAATCAAAACAAGACCAATTACTCTTCTTCCGATTTCAGGATGCATGAACACCTCGGTAGCCATAGCTGCTCCTTGAGAAAAACCCCCCAAAATTAACTGCTCATCAGGTGATTCTTTATTGATATAATTTACAATCAATTCCACTGATTCATCCACTTGAATTAGTGATAACTCATCTAAAGGATCACTTGGAGGTGCGTCCCTTAACCACCAAGCAAATCCTCGCTTAGGATGAGGGATTTTAGCTTCTGGTAAAATGAGATGCATCTTAGAAGAAAGTAAAGATTCGGCAAGAGGACGAATCAAATTAGCAGTACCAGTCAAACCGTGCATCATCACGAGTGTAGGCATGATGCAACCTCACAATGTCCAACTACGAACAAGAGCACCGGCAACTTTGAGGTGAACAAAAGAATCTTGACCTCTTAGAGTGACAGTGATTGAATGATCGCCAGAATTAGATGGAATGGTTCCAAATGATCCCTTTTCTGTTGCCCCTGCACCCCATGCTCGAGTCAAAGGAGATGCGCCTTGGTGGTCTTTGATACTGAGTGAACCGGAGCCACCCTGCTGACTAATTTCAACATCTAAATACCAAACTAAAGTATCCCATGCCTCGTTTGGAGAATACCCCTCATCGAGAAATGTATCGTAAATTTCTTGATCGTTTTCCTCATACAAATTATCATGAATGTCTCCTGCACGGTAAAAGAAAACATCTCCAGTATAGCCAGTTTTCTTCTCATTGAGATTCATTTGTAAGTGATCTACGCCTTCATTGTCAGTCCAAATGAGGTTCTTGATGAAACCATCACGGCCACTAAAAACATAACTAAGAGTGTGGTCTTCACTCGATATTGCAGAAACTGTAACTTCTCCATTGAAGATATTGTCAGTATTTGCACTCCAATCTTGTCCTAAAAGCCTAAAATCCCAAGTGTTGCCAACTTCCCAAGGGAAATTAAAAACTGGCTGTGGGTCTCCATTCTCATAAACGGACAAACCGTCCATTGTTACTCTACCTAAAAATGGATTGTGATTGATTACTGCATGTCTTTGAGCCTCTCCTTCTGACGAGATACCTAGCATGAATAAGCCATCATCCTCACGAATATCTGCAACTACTAAGCGAGTACTATCTTCTCCAAACTCTGGAGTGATGAATGTATATAGCCACTGATCACCGATTTCCCATTCAGGTAAGACTAATTCGTCTTCGGTAGTATTACCCATATCAGATTCTGAAAAATCTTCATCACTAATACATCCAGTAAGGCAGACTGTCATCATCAATAGCGACAACAAGTAAGCACGCATATTACGGGCCACAACGATGTTATTTTTCAGTATGCGGGTATGCTGTACAGAAAAGGAACCTTACCAAGACTGTCAGCAACTGCAACTATTCTCATCAATTCTAAACAATTAATGGAACAATAACTAGGCTTACGATACTCATTAACTTGATTAGAATATTTAATGATGGGCCAGAGGTGTCCTTGAATGGATCTCCGATTGTATCACCGATTACAGCTGCTGAATGTGCAGCGTCTCCTTTCTCAGCTCCTTCGATGTGTCCTTGCTCAATTGCTTTCTTTGCATTATCCCATGCACCACCTGCGTTTGCCATAAACAAGGCCATGAGAACTCCAGTAACGGTAGCACCAGCTAAAAGTCCCCCAAGGGACTCAGGGCCTAGAATCAACCCCACGATTACCGGAGACGATACTGCGACGACACCTGGTGCAATCATTTCTCTAAGTGCTGCCTTTGTGGAGATATCAACGCATCTTTCACTATCTGGTTTAACACCCGGTTTTCCATCTAGGAGTCCTTCAATTTCACGGAACTGGCGCCGAATCTCTGTAACCATATCCCCTGCTGCCTTACCAACACTAGTCATAGTCATAGCAGCAACAACAAATGGTAGAGATCCACCAATCAATAGTCCGATAACAACCATCGGATCTGTTAGTTCCATAGTAAATCCAGGGGTTGCTGTTTCTACAGCAGACTTGAATGCTGCAAACAGCGCTAGTGCAGTCAATGCTGCACTTCCAATTGCGAATCCTTTTCCTACTGCTGCAGTAGTATTTCCAATTGAATCCAAAGCATCGGTAATCTCACGAACTTCTGAACCTAATTCACCCATTTCTGCGATACCTCCTGCATTATCTGCCACAGGACCATATGCATCGACAGTCATTGTTACGCCTACAGTAGCAAGCATTCCCATTGCAGCCATTGCAATTCCATACAAACCATCAGTTCCGCCACCCATGACATCATTTGCATACCATATTCCTGCACCCATCAGAACAATCGGAAGGAAAACTGACTTCATTCCAACTGAAAGACCGGCAATCGCATTAGTAGCGGGCCCTGTCTTCGACATTTCTCCAATGTAGGGGATATCGCGAACTGAAAGGCCCATTACTGGCTCAATTCCAGTATAATATTCTGTTACAAGGCCGATTAATATTCCAACAACCGAACCGGCGATTACGGCGTATAGTGGATTATAATTGGGTAAATCCATTCCATTCGGTCCCATGATTAGATATCCGAGAATCCAGAATAAGCCAGCGCCGATAAAAGTAGTATACCTCAAAGCTGCAGCAGCATCATCTAAATTCTTTAGGAAAGTCATCGAAAAGACTCCTATGATACTAGCAAGGTAGCCAGATAATGCAAGAGCGATAGGGAGAAGAACGAGAGCGCCGTAATACTGTGCTGCCACTGCATTACCTGCAGCCATTGCGGCACTACCTGCTGCTGCTGCAATCACCATTGCTGCAATAATTGACCCTACGAACGATTCAAAGATATCTGCGCCCATTCCAGCAACATCTCCAACGTTATCCCCAACATTGTCTGCAATTACGCCTGGATTTCGAGGATCATCCTCAGGAATTCCTGCTTCCACTTTCCCTACTAAATCTGCCCCTACATCTGCTGCCTTAGTGTAAATTCCTCCACCTACACGAGCGAAAAGAGCGATGCTAGATGCACCCATTCCAAAACCTGCAATTGAACCTACAGTGCTAAATTCAGTACCCAACCAAAGATACATCGAGGAAACACCGAGAAGACCTAGCCCACCAACTGCAAGACCCATTACTGCTCCACCATTATACGAAACAAGCAAGGCCTCTGGTTGACCTCCATTCTTGGCAGCCATTGCAGTTCTTCCGTTTGCAGAAGTTGCACTACGCATACCTGAATATCCTGCCATTACAGAAGTAAAGGCACCAATTAGGAATGCAACCGCTGTTTCCATTCCCAAATCACTGTTAATCTGTCCACCTGCCATGAGGAGACCAGCTACCACTAATACGAATACTGTTAGATACTTATACTCTGCATATAAGAAAGCCATGGCACCTTTCTGAATTTGATTAGTAATATCAGATACAGTTTCGTTATCAATGACAATGGAATCATTCTTTCGATAAAGGATAAACGCTGTTATCAATCCGAAAACAGCCAATCCAACGCCTAATTGTGCTAATTGTTCTGGGGTAAATGCACTCATTTCTTTCACCTATTCTGTCAAGCCGAAAATTGACCTATATTTAATGGAGACCGATTTGAATTACTTCTTTCACCTTTTTCATGAACTTTAACAACTCGCCATCAATACAAAAAATAGAGATTTCAAACAGTTGATTGATAGAGTATGACATTCTGGTAATGGTGTGGTTGACAAGCAACTCATTCTAGATTCTGTTGGGCCAGTACAGGCTGTTTTAGATGCTCATGACGGAATCGTTAATGTTGTAGACACTACAGATGGCATCATTATGATTTCATTGGAAGGAGGATGTACAGGGTGTGGTTCAACACCCATGACTGCTATGCAAATCTATTATTCATTAATGAAATTAGACCAAGTTAACGATGTTGTTTTCCAGAACGGAGAATTACCCGAATACATGCGTCAATTTATTGACGAAAAATTAGAGAATGAATCAAGTAATGATGAATAATTACTCTTCTTCCTCTCTTTCCCTTCGTAATTTCATCAAATGATGAGGGTTTGGCTCGCCTTGAATTTCTTCGCCATCGATAGGAATTATCTGGCTAACTAATCCCATTAAAATGAGAACTAAAGCTAGGAAGTTAGCTAATGGAGGGGATCCCCAAAATATCCCGCCTAAGAAATGAAAGGAGACGAGTCCGAGGGCCGTAATCATACATAAAAAGGTCATAACATTATGAGAAAGGCGTTCGACTTTTTTTGAACGTGCTAAAGTCCCTATAGAAATCCAAATCACAATTACTAAACCACAAGACCATGAAAGTAAGGATTCGAATAACTCCAACATTCTCCGCCCACCAATATTCTCCACTTATTGTCGGTCTTTGATATTGAGTGGTCAAGAGATGATTCAAGACCTGTCACGAATAGCAAAGTGCATGGTGAGCGTGCACTCATGGGCCATCCCACGATCACGAAGAGCAGAACCACCATTCTTTACTAAAAGTCAAATTATCACAGTTCTAGAACAAGTAGGTACATTGTTACAGTTAGATGGTGCAAATCCATTTCGAGTTAGAGCATATGAAAACGCATCAAGAAGTCTTTCATCTCTCGAAGATGACTTATGGAATACTGTAAAAAATGGAACCTTGATTGAGATCAAAGGAATTGGAAAGGGAATTGCTGGACTCATTAATGAAGCAATGGAAGAAGGAACTTGGGGGGAATTAGGTACTCTCTATGAGAAAGTGCCAAAGGGACTAATCGAAATGTTGGGAGTCCCTGGGCTTGGCCCAAAGAGAATTAAACAATTTCATGATGAATTGGGAATAGAAAATATCGCTGAATTACAATCTGCTGCAGAAGAAGGAGCCCTTGCGAATTTACCTAGAATGGGGAAGAAAATGGAAACAAAAATCCTTGAAGGAATTGATTTACTTGCTAGATTTACAGGGAGGCGGCGACTAGATATCGGTTTACTATATGGTGAAGCATTTGAAGCAAGAATTTCGGCAATATCGGGAGTTCAAAGGGCACAACTTGCTGGTTCAGCGAGAAGAAGAAAAGAATCCATTGGCGACCTAGATATTGTTGCAGCTGTAGAAAAAGAGAATGTGGAACAAGTCACAGATTCCATTTTATCTATCCCAGGTATTGCCGAAGTAAAAGGTGCAGGCGGTTCAAAAGTCAGTTTAATCCTAGAATCTACTCTCTTTGAAGACACATTCTCTAATTCTACCATGGATGGAGGCGTTCTTGATGCTCTTGGAGGAGAAGCATGGGAAGAATTGGAATTAAATTCAACAATAGATGCACAGGTTAGGCTGGTCCCACCCCATGTTTTCGCATATACAATGGCATATTTCACAGGAAGCAAAGAACACAATGTCAGAATGAGGCAAAGGGCATTAGACATGGGGTTAAGGCTCAATGAATTTGGATTATTTCCTCTTGAGGGGCTTGGAGATTCAAAGGGGTTAGAAGCTGCTGAAAATGGGATGCCTGCGATGGATGAAAAGGAAATTTATGAACATCTCAAGATGAAATGGGTACCTCCCGAAATGAGAGAAGACATGGGAGAAATTGAAGCATCACTCTCCAATACACTTCCCACATTGATTGAACCATATCAAATCAAAGGAGCGCTTCACAATCATACTACGGCATCAGATGGCGCTGGAACATTAACTGAAATGGCTGATGCGGCTATGAATCTAGGTTGGGAATTCCTAGGCATCGCCGACCATTCAGAAGTTCTAAACATTGGAGGAAGAAGTATAGGGGTCCCGCAACACTTAGTGAAAAAGCAGGGAGATGAAATTCGAGAATTGAATGAAAAATGGGCCAACGAAGGAACCAATTTTCGAATTTTACATGGTTCAGAATGTGATATCTTAGCCGATGGGAAGCTGGATTATCCCGAAAATGTAAGACGTGAATTCTCACATGTTGTGGGGAGTGTGCATGCACTAGGATCTTGGAGAAATCGAGATGAAATTGAAAATACTGAGAATCTCATCAAAGCCATTGAAGACCCTACATTCACAATTCTGGGGCATCCAACTGGACGAATAATTGGAGGAAGGGATGGTTTTCCAGTAGATATGCACACGGTTCTACGACGAATGGGTGAATTAAATTCAGAAGGTTCTTTGAAAGCTTGTGAAATTAATGCAAGTCCTTACAGATTAGATTTAGATTGGAGATTGTGTAAATTTGCTAAATCTCAAGGTGTTCCGATAGTTATCAATCCAGATGCACATTCTACACAGGGGCTGAAAGATGTCTGGTTTGGAGTTCAAATAGCTAGAAAAGGATGGTTAGAAGAAGGCGATATTCTCAATTGTCTACCAGGAAATGTAATCGAAGAGAGAATGATGGAAGGGAGACCATGAAAAGGATAGAAAAGGCGGAGAAAATCGGAGAAATTCTTGATGGACTTTACCCTGAGACACCTATCCCATTAGATCACAAAGATCCATACACACTACTTGTTGCTGTGATGCTATCTGCACAAACAACTGATAAAAAGGTGAACCAAGTAACACCTGCATTATTCCATGTAGCCCCTAATCCAAAATCCATGGCTTCACTTGAAATAGACGAGATTAGGGAAATAATTCGAGAGATTGGCCTTGCTCCTACTAAGGCTAAGAATCTGAAAAAAATGGCTGAACAAATCATTTCTAAGGGGGGCGAGGTAATTCCAGATTGGGAATTCTTAGAATCTCTAGCTGGAGTTGGGCACAAGACTGCAAGTGTAGTAATGGCACAAGCATTCGGGATTCCTGCATTCCCTGTAGATACTCACATCCATAGATTAGCAGCGAGATGGGGGCTAAGTAATGGAAAAAATGTCGACAAAACGGAAAAAGATTTGAAGGCAGTTTTTGCTAAAGAAACTTGGAATTCTAGACATCTCCAGATTATCTATTTTGGACGTGAGCATTGTCCTGCAAGATTCCATGATCTTGAAAATTGTTTAATTTGTTCTTGGGCTGCAACGAAAAAACGCATACAAGAAGAACGAAAATGAGCAATTATCATTCTCTGTCCATCTCTGGAGGATGAAAACTCCAATTTTCAGTAGATATGAAGGGAAGCTTACCTAACATTCCGAATAGGACAATATAGGGACCAAAACAATAACAATTGAAAAAACCCCAGAAAGTATACCCTACATCTCTGGGAGTTCCTAGTCCCGATTCAGAAGAGTAAATACTCACACTATCATTTTCAGATTCTTGAAGTGGAGTATTCCACATCGTTAGACCTACTACCATGATTATTAGACCGATAATTAAAACCAATATTCTAACATATAATTTCAACATTTTAAGCACCTATTAGACTAATTTATAGATGAAGATGGACGAAGAAGTTCGAACCATACAGGGAAATGATCAGATACATTTGAACTACTCATTTCTCGATCAATTCCCCACCATCCAGTGTAAGAACTAGAAATTTGTTCATCGAGAATAATACGGTCGTAAGCACATCTAGTGGATGAAAATGTAGTATCTGCATCATCTGGAACTATCCATGTGAAATTAGTATTTCTTATGGGAAGTGAATCTAATTCATTTAACGATGCATAATTACAGTCTGCATTTAAATCTCCTAAAATCACTAATTTCTCAGATTCCGGGAATTCCAAAGTAAGATTTGACAATGCTTGTAATTCTTCAACTGCAACTGAAGGAGATGTATGAATGGAAATCATACGGAATGTCAAATTCGAAATTTCTCCATTGTTTGCCAATATAGTAAATTCATTGATAAATGGTTCACGATAAAATTCATCTAATTCTGTATCATTGTGTAGTTTTGATTCATTTTGTGGAAGAACTACATTGTTCCGATAATAGACAGCATATTGTTCCTGACCCCCTAAATCATCTTCTTGTTGGCCACTTCGTTCAGATAATAGCATCTCCCAATTTTCTGAAGAGCCGTTGCGCAATTCATCTAGAAACCTGTAAGGGACTTCTTGATTGATATCTTTTATTTCTTGAACGGTAACCATATCATATCGATCAAAAATTTCCACTAATTCAGTTACTACTTCTTCCTTACTCATCTTAGTAACCCCAAATGTTCTGATATTGAAGGTTGCAATACGAACCGTTTCATCTCGATCAAATTCCATTTTATTTTCTTCCGAGCGCTCAAAAAACACGATTTCAGTATTGGATGAATCTTCACTTAAGACAATAGAAAAAAGAAATCCAGCAAGGATAATGTTCAATGCAAGGGATGAAGCCATAATCACTTGATTGGTTTGAACCATAACTTCATTCGAAAATTGATACAATTTCAAAGGTTGTAAACATAATTAATGAAAATGTGGATTATGGATAATCTACCTAACTGCCAGTGATAAATAACCCAATTGAAGCATCTAAAAGAACTGCTGTCAATAAACTAGTAAATCCTGCTACCCATAACATTGAGATCATCTGACCGATAGATAGAGAAATTCCTCCACCTCTAATTCTTGCCGAAATTAATCCAAGAATAATTATCATCATCAGAACTAGGATTGAAACTAGGATTTTGAAAAGGAAAATATTTTCCTCAACTACTGTACTATCATCTAAAACTGGCAATCCAAATCCACCAGATAATTGAGGAATCCCTCCAACATCAGTTTGCACCAAACCTTGTGCAACTCCACTAATCGATGAACCAAGACCTTGAACAATTGAAATAGTGATATTAAGACTTGTAATCATCGCAACAAGAACACCAAACGCAACACCTTGCATTGTACCTGAAGATAACGCTCTTCTTCTTCTGAGTGATAAGAGGTTGGTGGTGTTTTTTGAAACAAGTTCTGCAACACCTGCAGGTTCCCCACTACTTTGTGCACCTTCAAGATAAATTCGAATAAATCTCGATACCATCATTGAATTTGCATCAGCAGCAAACCAATCCCATGAATGATCACTATCAATCCTCATAGAAAGTCTACGCTCTAATTGATCAATTGAAGCATTCAATGCACCAAAATCAATCCCTTTGAGGGCACGGACAGTTGCACTTGGTTCAGAAGAACGGGCTTGTGCAGTGCCACCGAGTGCACGTATAAATCCAGGATATGATTCATCTCTTCTACGAACTGATCGTTCTTCTCTACCCACTAAATATGCTGGGACAGCGAAAGGTGTAACGACAATAGCTATAGCTAAAAGACCATATTTATCCCAATTATCTAGAATGAAAGAAAAATCAACCAATATTGTGGAAAAAATAGTAGATGAAATTAGTGCGAAACCTACTATTGAGGCTATGACCCAAGCTCTTCTCATTTTGATTTTATAATTTGTAGCCATATCATTTCGTGAAAACAAATCGTCATCAGGAATTAGGACCATGAACGAAATTAATCCAAATAATTGGAGAATTGTATAAATCAACGCCGCAAGAAGAATCCATCGAATCCTAACCATGACTGTCCATGGATCATCTTCCAGTGTCCCAGTCATAAACAAAACCAGATGGATTCCAGAAACTACAAGCAAGAACATGCCAGTAGTAGTTAATGAGATGTAAATCTCCCTAAGTGTGTCGACTGCTTCTAATCTAGTATCATACAGAGTATTGAATTCTGATTGGAATGTGTCCTGCTCTGAACGCATAAAATCTTCCAAAGGTTGACCTGCTTCAACAGAAAACGCCATTCTATCAAGGAAATCACCCCAAATTGGAGATGGGCTTTGCCTACCAACGATTCTAGCTGCCTCTGGTAGGTTAGTATGCCACCTATCAACAAGTGTTTCAATCGATTGAACTTCTTCCGCCAAAGCACCATAATCTCCCATTTGCTTTAGAATATCGAACATAGATTGTGCGCCAGCATCTCCTAAAGATAAAATTCCCATCCGAGTGATGAACATATGCATTTCACGCTCAATTGCGACTGCATGACGTTGTGTCTCAATCAATGGCCATACTGCGGCCCCACCACCTGTAATCATTGGAAAAATCAGAGCTAAAATTAATCCAGAAGCACCAGTAAATAATCCAGAAGCGATATAGAAAATTATTGCTCCAATCAGTAATCCAGTAATAGTTGCTGGAAGAACAATTTTCAGAGCATACTCTTGAACCGGCATCCCAAGGCGGCGAATTGCAATTTGCCATGTAGGGAGACGCTCCATATGTTCGCCCCCTCAAACCTACTAATGATTCACCCCTACCCAGGTGTCTATTGCGGACGAAAACTGCTCCCATCCTTGCTGATAATAAATATCTAAAATATCAAAGACATCATCATAATGAGTTAAATCACGATCTGCCATTCTCTGAATTGCCTCTGTTCTACGTTCCATTTCATTGTAAATTTCTCGTTTATTTGCAAAACCCATCATTGGAGCCATTTTATTCTCCATTAAATGGGATTGGAACATACCTCTGAAGTAATGTTTGTCAATTACTGGGTCCCATTCAAACATCCCACGAGTTAGAATTCCATCAGCATGCTTATTGTAACCTATTACTTCATCAATTCCAGTAATTCTTCTGGCGATTCCACCACCTGGGGCTTCAACAACTTCTTGGAAAATTGCAAAATTGAGGTTATCGAAAAATCGAGCCGGGACATTGATCGGATCACCAGTAAATCTCTGAATCATTTTTACAATAGAAGATGCGTGGAAAGTTGCAATTACTGGATGTCCAGTCTGCATTGCTTGGAATGCCGTAGCCCCTTCAACGCCACGAATTTCTCCAATAATGATGTACCTTGGCCTAGATCTTAGAGCCGCTTTCAACAAATCAAACATTTCTACTCTTGAGTCTTCATTTTTTGAATCACGAGTAACTAACCTCTGCCACAGTCGATGACGAACCTTTACTTCAGGAGTATCTTCGGCCGAATAGATCTTTACATTATGATCGATAAATGGTAAAATAGCATTCAAAGTCGTGGTTTTTCCAGATGCAGTTTCTCCTGAAACTAGAAGTGACATTCCATTCTCAAGACCTAACCAGATATATGCTGCCTGTTGAGCAGACATAGTACCCCATTGAATCAGTTGAATGACAGAAATTGTTTCTTCTGCGAACTTACGAATTGTGAATGATGGCCCCAACATAGAAACATCATCACTGAAAATAATATTAATTCTCGAACCATCCAATAAGGCTCCATCAATAATTGGTTTACTATCAGATACAGGACGGCCGATTCTCTCAGACATTGACCGTAGATATCTTGCTAGAACTTCCCTATCTCTGAAACGAATATTAGAAGTCACCATTCCGAATACCTTGTGATCCATGTTGATGTATCTTAGACCTACTGAATGTATATCTTCAAGCATTTCATCAGAAAGAAGAGCCTCTAACGGCCCTGACTTCACTAAATCTCGAATAATAATATATTTTAGCCGTTCTAACTGCTCTTCATTAACTGAAATCTGAGGTTCTCCAAAACCAAGAAACCCCATAGCAGGGCCCAGTACACTATCTGCCTGAATCACACTTGAACTAGTAGTCGTCATTCGGTCAATCATCCCTTCAAGAATTCCTTCAAATTCAGAATCAGAAGTAAATGATGGTGCACTGGGTGCGTCACGTAATAATCGATCAACGATTTCCTGTCGAATGACTTCTTCTTCTTCATTTAATACTGGTTCAATTCCAAACCATAGCGTCGTCCCAGCACCTTGTTCATCATCTTCAGGTGGCTTGTAAATATGAGCAAAAAGCGGCGGTTTTAGAGAATAAATCAAATTTCGTGGTTCAATGCTTTTTGCACCTCTATCCAATGGACCATAGAAATATGGTCGTGTACCATGTTGTGCTTCGAAATCCTCTACCCACCTTCGAACATGAGAATGTCTAGCCATAAGACCGTCAAGATCCCCTTTGGCAATTTCAAAATTCTCATTTTCTTCCACAGATTACACCTCAACTGACTGCTGTAATATCTACAATGAATCCCATACTAGGCTCTACTCTCCATCCAATTCTAGCCTGTACTGGGCCAGCGGCACGGAGGAAACGAGTTACTGCAAGTGTACGATTAAGTTGACCCCCTTGAGTAGAAGATAGTAAACCGATAACGACCTCTGCCGATCCGTTAATTTCACGAAGTAAAGCCGGTTCCAATTCATCAGAATCAAAACATAGCATTAGAGTTCGGCCTTCGGCAGTAAAACGTCGAATTGCTGAAAGGAGAGCTGTAGGGTTTGTATTTGGAGGTATTAATTGAGACGCACGATCAATAATTACGAAATCTGCTGCTTTAAGGCCCTCATTGGATAATAAATCATCAATTGTAATTTCTACTTCTACTTCTTCGGTTAATACTCCAAATCTAGAAAGTAGTAAAAATTGACCATTATCAATATAATTTGACATCCCATATCCAATACTATCCACTTGTTCAAGCCAACCTCTAGTGGTTAATTCAGTAGTAACCAATGCTACCTTTGTTCCATTTTCGGCAAGACCAAAAGCAAGACGTTGGGCAATTAAGCTCTTTCCACCTCCAATCGCCCCTTCAACAATCATCAGTGAACGATTAGGAATTGCAGCACCAAGGCTGTTGGCTAAACTGTCTTGTTCCAAACCAAATGGGAAAGAGTCTTCAGACAATTCGAATCACCTCTGTAAATGAGCACACCCCTCTTGCAGGATTCAAAGTATCTGATAAAACAACTATATTCAGATACACCTCATCATTTGATGAAAGAGAAATGTTACCTTGAACAGTGAAATTTACAATTGATCCAGGAAGCCAGACAGAAGGGTTCACACCTCTTTGAGTCACATTCATTGTAGAACCATTTAGAAGAATAACCGTATCCGAGATATTCAATGTATAATCACCTGTATTTTGAATTGTAATCATTGTCTGATTAGTAGTTGGGTTCCAATCAATATTCATTGGATCACTAATTAGAGTTGCATCAGTTTTTTCGTTTGCTTCGATTTGATCTGCACCATCATTCAAAGCCATAGAAACTCCTGCCCACGCTTGAATGAGAACTGCAGATACAATGCCCGCTACAATGAGACTAGCAACTAACATTATCATATCTGAAGCACCACCATCTGCCATAGAATCACCTACTGAATTGTTGCTCCTGAACCATGACCAAATGATGACACAAAGGCTCTAACTGGAGTTCCAGTTATTGTATCTGACCCCATTACAGTCTCTCCAGGAAACAAGTATTCGGTAGAAGAATAATAATCGGAGAAAGAAGTAGGGTCACCTCCATCTAAAATTATCCAAATTTCTGAAAATAATACTGGATCAGAACCATCATTTGTAATATTAATGAAAAGAATAGAAGTTGTAAGTGTAGCATTAACTATTCGGACTTCCACATCTTCAGATTCGTTAGCATCAATATCTTCAAACCGTTGCCGATTCTCAAGAGTGATGACCATTGCATTAGCAAAAATTGACAATAGAACTGTGCCTACAATCAAGGCGCCGACGCTGGCTGAACCGCCCACATCTCACTCCCCCGGCTCAACATCGACCATGGGTGCAGAAGGAATCAAAGAAGTTCTAGACGATGATGAAGACTGTGAACGCCATGCTTCAACCATCGCTACGAAAGTCAATAGTGGCCGATTAGGAAGAGTTGCATTTCCACTACCTTCTCCAGGTCGAGCGAGTGAAGTAATTCCACTGAGTGTTTTCGCTTCTGAAGAAGACAGAAAACCACTCTTTGCAGCAGCTTGAATGAATAACTGTGCATCACTTCCAGATAAATTATCTAAAATAAGTGCCGCAATCTTTGCAGGATCTACTCCTGGACCAGATATTTCTGAATCTTTCGATCTAAGGAAGGGGTTCAATGCCAAAGATTGAGCCTCATACAAATCAAGTAAACCAGGTCCTGCATGAACTGCATCAATTCCCTCAGATCCATGATCCGAATTTCCTAAAGAAATGGTCTGAACTTCCCCGTCTTCTCCAAGAGTATGCATTACATCTGGTGAAGAGGATCCTGAAACCGAACTAACATGTCCCAAAGCTAAATTGGTCTCCATGTGACCAATTGATGCTTCTAATCTTTCGAAACGGTCAGCAAGCATTTTCAATAATTCATCAGGAGGAGGGCCACTAGATGAGGAACTGGAAGGAGGAGCGCCCGAAGGAGCCTTTGAACCCATATCTCCCATAAATCCTACACGTGTTGCACCCGGAGTGAACAACCATGCTTCGAGATCAGTCGGTCGATATTCTGGAGGAATATCGATCTGATCTACAGTAACACGTGATGCGGCATCCAGCCTATCTGCTGTACGTCCCTCATTACTATCCATCTAATCACCTCATATCCATTAATGGCCCTCAAGGCCCGTGGGCCTCAAGAGATACACCAATTCAGTAATCAAACGATTAGAGTTCCAGCTGCGAAATCATTGTATGTTAGTTGAGCGTAAGTCTCGCCACCACCGTTTACGATGATTCGCAATTCTTGATTGTCGCCAACGTCAGGAGTACAATCACCAGAAGTGTCGATAATAATTGAGAATGTGGTACCTGCACTAACACTAGATCCTGCAGTTAATGCAGTAACTCCATCTAATTGGAATGCATTCACTGCAGCACCAACGCCAGTAGTTTCAGCAGCACCATTGTTAATCTCAGCCGCTCCAGCGCCATCATCACATACGATCAGCCACTGAATATCTTCTAGGAGTGTTGCGTCTGAACCAGCTGCCATTTGTACAACAAGAGTGATTTCATCAACAGTTGTTGCACCACCACCAGTTTCACCGGATACGTAAGCCATAATTAACTGGATCTTACCCGAGATTTCATCACGGGTATCATCGCCAGTTGCTTCAGCACGTTGCTGTAGTTCTTCTGCAGTCTTGATAATGATTGTAGATGCTACTGCTGCTACCAAAATAAGCGCAATAAATACAATCATTGCACCGATACCAATCGATGCTCTATCGTCGTTCAAATAAGGGGTGTTTGTCTTGTTCATGGTGTTCACCAACCATATCCATTCCGTTGAAGTATATCATAGTAGTCCTAAGAAGTAGAAAATTCAAGGAGCAGAAGATGATTTTGCATTCCTATCTTGCATCAATTTCAGTGGCCACATGAACCACTTCACCAGGAGCGAGATTTTGTATAAATGGCACTCTTTTTGCTGAGAAACCTCGAGGTAACCATGCATCTACAACAAACCCTTCAATCGAACGTAAAGTTCGATTTTCGACTCGAGACATTACAGAGACATCCCCCATATCCACCATATATCCAGTAATTACAGAAACTTGCTTGGATAAGACTAGATTTTCAGAAATAGTGCCTGTGGGGTGAATATGGATCCCCATCTCAATTACTCCCCTAGGAGGAATGACAGGTATTTGTGCTGCTTTCGGTTGAGCAACCCACCCTGTTGGCGCAGGAGCAGCAATCCTCATAGCAGGCAAATCATGTTGTCCTAAATTCTCAATAGTCATTAGTAGCAAACCATGTTCTAATTCAGGAGGCCAACGAGCTTCAATAGTAAAGAAGAAGCGTCCTGCAACGAATGGATTGACTCTCCCACCAGAATCACTCAAAGACTGAATGGCGGTCCTAAATGAATCCAAAGCGGCTTCCCATTCCCCTTTACCAAGATCAATTAGTCCATCTGTTACCATGCCTCTTGCTCTCTTCTCTTCTTCGCTTAAGTCATCAAGACTAGCTAGATGTTGTTCTAAAGCCAACAGGGAACGATGTAGTCGAATAACTTGTTTCTCCAAAAACTCAGCATCCCTATTTGCTTCCTTCAAATCTGCTCTTGCCTTGAAGGGGCGGTGATTCCACAAAAAATGCCTTACTCTTGCCGAACGGACAGTGAGTTGATCAACAAATCGAGAGGAGGCATCAGCTCCTGAACCCATTAAATCATCAAGTGGATCGTTGTTCATCATTCTTCTTCACCTCCCACATTTTCGCCTGATTCTACTTCTTGATTGAATGCTTCGGGCATAGGAGGAGGGGTTGCAAAGGGGTTAACTCGATTCTGTGTCCTACTCTGGAGAATACCTCTAATCCTAGCAGTTCGAATATCCAAGGCTGCCAAATCGTTGTGTAATAACCCATACAACCGATCAAGATAGCGAAGGATACCGAGACAAATAACCCCAAGGATTGCAATATAACCAACACTTGATCCAAGGCTGAAAATATCAGTATTGACTTTTAGGCTAGGATCTAATGTCATCATCATCACAAAGAATATTGGGGCACCAAGAAGAATCCAACCTACTTCTCGCCTAGTCGTTTCAATTTCCTCTGCATGATTTCCTAGAGCGGATCTCTCGCCAATCAATGCCTTCCTTCGGTCATCATGAATTGCTTGAATTTCGCCAGCACCTAACCATGAAAGAACGAACATCCAAAGAGTTGCCAACGCAATACAAATCAAGCCAATTTCGGGGATTAATGAAGAACGCGCGAGAACTGCTAGTCCTAACATGGCCAAATATGTTGACCCGTGTAATGCACGTTCATCGTCATCAAGTCCTCTTCTAAATATGAACAAAGAAAGAACGAGAATTAGGATCCCCGATATTAATGAGATGAGAAAACCAGGACTCCAAGTATCAACAGACAAGGTTTGAGTTTCTTGATCATTATCAACAAGATTACCATATACGGTGTCAGATAAAACCAAATTAAACGTACAATCAAATTCACCTTCAGTAATATACCATGGAAGAGCTTCTGCAGATACTGTCCAATTTACTTCAATTGACTCTTGAATACCCAATGGAGGGATTACCCGCGGAGAATAATCCAAGATTTCTACAGGCCCTTTACAAGAAACAGTAAGTACACTATTCATGGGCAAAATTGCAGTACCACTATTGGATACATTGACTACTAATTCAGTGGTACTGCCTTCTACAAGAGACCCATCGCTGAAACTAATTTCAGTTATTCTTGGATCGCTATACGAGTCTAGTCGAAGTTTTACTACAAACGAAGTACCTGGCCTATTTCCTGCTTCATCAAGATTTTCGAGATTAAATGTCAAATCCCAACCATCACCGGGAGCAATCGAAGAAGAATCGGGCATATTCACTATAAGATCAAAGGAGTCAAGCGCATACGGAGCTGCAGAACCGAGAGAATGGAGGTCATTAGGAACTAATGGATTAGGCCCTCCTGCAATAGCAAAGCTCCACAAAGTTTCAGGGTACAATGAATCGTTTACCATCCTCTCAGCAGACACGTATCTAAGCGAATAAGAAGAAGGAGAAAGAGTACCAGTTTGGCTCAATTCAGGTACATGCATCCAATCAATATTCAAAGAGTATTGTGGACCATCTGAGCCACGTAAAATTACTGGATCATCGGTCTGAACTCGTTCGATAACTAAAGGTGTTGTCCAACTAGCATTTCCACCAACTTCTCCTCGAGGCACAAATTGGAAAGATAAGGTCCCTGATTCCTTATCCCAATGGCGATCATCTGTAGGGGTCATGGAGAGATTAATCCAACGTTCTTGGCCGATATTCAATTCTAAGGTAGCTGGGCAAACTGGGTTAGACCAACGGGAAGAACTAGAAGGATCTAATGAACAAGTTACATCTAAGACTACTGCATCGTTACCAGCATTCTTCATTAGATATGACACGTCTCTGCTTTGTCCAGGGATACTTGCTATTCGGGAAGGAGAGGATGTCATAACCAACTGGAAAACCGGTTTGATAGAAACACTCACATTTGATTGCCCGATTGTTAGGTTGTCTGTTGAATTGACGACTAAGATTGGGATTGAATATATCTGTCCAGCCATTGGTACTTCTTCTGAATCAAGAGCAGGAACTGTAATTCTCACAATTAATCCAGAAATTGTTTCACCAGGCGATATATCAATAGAATCAGACGATTGAATCCAACCCTCTGGAGTATTAAGATTGAATACTCCTACTTCTCTTAAATTCCCTAAATTTTCTAGAGTAACCACAATTTCTAGTGTTTCCCCTGGTATTGCTTGGAATGAAGAATCATGTGATAATCTGACATCATGTATTTTCTCGATTCCAACCAAAACAGTAGATCTATCTTGTTCAGTCCCATTATGTTCCAATATTAATTCAAAAGAATATGAAGAATCGGCCCTAGCACTTTGCAAAGCTGTTACATCGACTGAAAGAGTGACATTTGCACCGGGTTCTACTGTTACACTGCTAGGTGCTCCAATAGTAAAATCTGTTCCACCTACAAAATTCCCAGTAGAGATATCAAATGTTTGGAGCGAATTACCCATATTTCGAACAATGAAACTTGCAGTTTGTGTACCCTCAGAAGGCACTTCAATTTCCATAGAATCGGGTTCAATTAGTGCACCTATTACTTCATCAAGAACAAATCTTGCAGTCCCATTGTCGACAAATGATCCTTCTCCATCAAACAATAAAATCTCGATTTCATGAACAATATCTGCTCTAGCATTAGTAGGAGGAGTAGCAGTAACCAATACACTCTGGAAAACAGTATCAATACCAGATGGCCAAGTTCCGACTTCTGGCGCCAATGAAGTAACTGCATCAGGAGTAAAATTCACAACCCATCCGGGAAGACCAGGGGTTGTGAGAGTATAGTCAGATAATGCATTACCAGTATTGGTTAAAATCATCGTAGCGTCATTTTCCGAACCAGGTACTCCTGCAGTAATAGGACTGTTTTCTAAATCACCATCAATGACGGTTTCAATAATTACTTGGAATGACGATTCAGTGTCGGGAGAAGTAATACCAACCATTCCCGATAATGAAGTAGAAGCGGTTAAAGTGAAATTTAGAACTCCAGCAGCGGGCAAAGCCTCTGTGGGTCCTAGAACTGAAGTAACTAAAGTAAGGGATTCACCAAGATCAAGATTTGTAGAATTAGGACCTACTGACGAATTCCACCTAGATGTTTCCTGAGATCCATATGTTGCACCATCTACAGAAGAAAATTGAGTAGCAGATGAAGTAAATGTAATGGATGCCGAACCCAAAGTCCCAGATGGGAAATTACTCAACAAAGCAACTTCCAAATCAAACATTTTGAACATATCTCCTGCTTCTAATTCAGCAGTTGTATATACTAATTCTTCAACTGAAGGAATCATCGATACACTAACCGAGGGCCTTACCTCAATATCTGTGATATTTGTAGCTGCCAATGCAGAATCTCCTTCCACAGGAGTTGATGTTACTCTCAGATGTAGCCGGTTTCCAGCGGAAATTTTAGCTTCAGGATCCAAGGGAGATGTTAATGTTGGAGCCGAAATAGTAATTGTCACTGATCTAGAATTACCAGGTGAAAGAAGATCGGTAGTACTAGGATTAATTTGGACGTCCCATCCATCTGGATTTTCCTGAAGCCCTGCTGTTAAATCAAAATGGGCAGGGGAAGTACCTGTGTTGAACAATGTGTAATCAACAATCACAAATGAACCCGGGTCAATATACACAAGTGAACCATTACTCTGTAAGTCGGATTGATAGAGGTCGCCAGCAAGAACAGATGCCCGAGCAGTGACACTGACACCAGAAGTAGTGCTATTCACATATATGGTCACAGTTTCGATTTCTGAACGGTCAGCTGAAATTGGGACATTTACTGGCACACTAATCGGTGCACCGGTATTTGATGCTAAATTGTTGATGGTTGAGGGCAAACTCAAATCATCAACCCATCCTGAAACGTTACTGTACTCAACCGTATAGGAATCTGCAGATGAACCAAGATTCTGTACAATGAAAAGGAGGCTGGTTCCACTACCTGGATTGACTGAAATATTAGCAGGTGGAGTAACAGAGGTATGAGAATCAGACAAAACAATATTCCGTGAATTAATGTTGATGTCAGATGTAGATCCATCAGAAAATGACATTCTAAACAACCCACCCAATGTATAAGTTCCAGATAATGGAGAACCATCGAATGAAAGGTTCACTGCTGAATTTCCTGCATTTTGAGATAATGAACCTGGGGGAGCGTTTGTAACACTAGAAGTGACGGGGATGGGAGTTCCCCCTCCCTGTGGTGTAAGGATTAATTCACCCTCTACAGAAAAAGGAACGTTGCCTGTGTTCGAGAATACCCAATCTCCATGCCAAATATCTCTCCCGATTACATCTCCATTATTGGGCAAAGTATTCGATACCTCGACGTAAGCAGAAGAATTCTGAATTGTTAGTGTTTGTGGATACGAAAGTTGATCATTAGATGGATCCGAATCGCCACCTGCTGTAGCAGAAACTGAAATGTCTGCAGTACCTGATGGCTGTGCCCATTCTAACAAATGTACTTCTGACGAACTTCCGGGTAAATTGAAACTTACAGTATCGGCGACTGAAGGACTACCTGAATTGACGGCTACATTCAGATCTAATGACCCAGTGGAAGCAGTTGTACCTAAATTAACAATAGTAACCCTAACTTCATGGAACTCACCTACATTCGACAATGTATGTATTCCTCCAATAATTGCAGAGGGAGAAATTATCTCTACACTACTAACTGAGACATCGACAGAACGACCAGATGTAAATGAAGAAGATTCTTCAATTTCAGAAATTGCCACTTGCCCTAAAGAAGAAAAAAGGAGAAGCGCAACCAGAATCAAGGCATGGAAATTTCTCATCATGAATTGCCTCCAGATTTCTGGATTCTGATAGAACGGCCTTGACTTCGGTATAATGTAACTAATTTATCGAGTAAATGTGTATGCTCATCTTCACTGATTCCGAGTTTTCTTCGCTCATCCCAAAGAAGCATCTGTTCAGTCCTTGTAAGTAATCCATCTTTGAGATAAATCTCTAAAGTACGGCGATATGTATCTCTATCGCTAATTGCATAAATCAAACCATTTGAATCAATGATGTCTGCACGTTCCTGAATTCTATTGCCTAAGTGATTAGCTTCCTCATAATTTATGGTACGAGAATCAACTTCTGTTTGAATCTCATTAGCAATAGACTGGAGGTCTTGTAGACCTTTGGCCTTTTGAATTCGACGGAGGAATTTTCTTGCTTTCCTACCTAATCGGTTAGACATTGGATGGCCTCCGCTAGACCATGACAGTTCCCGGAGGAATATGAAGGAACCGCAAACGATACATGAGAATCTAATAAGAATTCAAACGAAAGCAAGACATACCTAGACTCCTCTGCCACCATTAATGGACCCGGTCAGTGGAGTTGTCATTGGCACTTTAGCAATCGGCTCCGTCCAAGGCATCTATCGAATTCTTAGGGGTGATGCTCGAAGAGCAATGCTTCCATCTATGGCCTCACTACCTGCGCCTGTACTTGACAAAGATATCAGGCGACCAAGGAAACAATTAGATCGCAGTGTAGAGATGAGGTCAAG
>Ga0208277_1000553_pt1 | contig 21865 bp, 15 predicted proteins | sample ETNtaG_5_FD_185782 | JGI IMG/M metagenome (GOLD analysis project Ga0208277, IMG submission 185782) | Marine microbial and viral communities from oxygen minimum zone, Eastern Pacific Ocean - ETNP201406SV205 (SPAdes) (version 2) | ecosystem: Environmental > Aquatic > Marine > Oceanic ...
TGTACTTGCCCAAGAAGTTCAAGAAGTGTTTCCTGAGCTAGTTGGTGAGGATACAGAAGGAATGCTAACTGTGAACTATCAAGGATTAGTGCCTGTACTTATCAATGCATTGAAAGAGCAAGATAAAATCATTAAAACCCAAGAGGAAAGACTTTCTAAAATTGAAGAAGTATTAGCAAGCCTAAATGAGTAGATTTTTAGTTTTATTTCCCTTTTTACTTTTGCAAATTAATGTATTTGCTATACAATCAGACACCTTAAATTTAGACGAGGTGATGCTAAAAAGTGCATTAATTAATGAGACAAATCCAGCACTTACGGTTTCAGAAATTTCATATGATGAATATGAAATTAGACCTGTGAATTTTCAAGATGCAATTGATTTTTCTGCTGGACTTTGGATTACAAACAGTGAAAATCAAGCGCAAGATAACCGAATGGCTATAAGAGGTTTTGGTGCCCGTTCAGCTTTTGGAATTAGGGGGTTAAAAATTATTCTGGATGGAATTCCACTGACAACACCGGATGGCCAATCACAAGTAGATAACATTCCTTTTCAGCTGATTGAGAATGTTGAGATTATGAAAAGCCTGTCATCCACAAGATATGGAAATGCGTCTGGGGGGATAGTGGCCATAAATACAATGTCTGAATTTTCTGATAAGATTTCTATTGGGACATCTTTTGGAAGCTATGGTTATAAAAAAATTAAAGGGACATATTCGATAAATAACGAAAAGACTTCTACTATTTTAAATATTTCTCAATCGGAGAGTGATGGCTATAGAGACCATAGTAGCTACTTAAATAAGTCCTTATTTTTTAAGCATGCAAGGGAATTTCAAAACATGAATTTGAAATTTAATTTGCTATATTTTGATAGCCCATATGCTTTTGATCCAGGAGGATTAAACATTGAATCAGTCGAGGAAAACAGATCTCAAGCTAGAGACAGAAATGTGCTTTACAATTCGCAAGAATCAATCAAACAAATTCAAACAGGAGTAGTTTTAGACTGGGACACAAAACTAGGTCAGGTTAATTCAAACTTATATTATAGTAATCGAGATTTTGTCGGCCTACTTCCATTTACAAGTGGAGGATATGTTGAGTTAGATAGAAATTTCTCAGGATTTGAGCTAAACATCAAAGACAATTCTAAAAATTATCAGTGGATGCTAGGAGCTTCGATTCAAGACCAAAAAGATGACAGAAAAAGATTTGAAAATAATGAAGGTGAAAAAGGAGTCAAAGTGATGGATCAAATGGAATCTTTTAGGTCTTACGGAGCATTTGGTCTAGGGTCTTATAACCAAGGAAATTTTAGTCTCCAATCTGGGTTTAGATTTGATTTACATGAAATTTCTTTAGATGATAATCTGATTATAGACCCGCAATTCGGAGTTCCTTATGCAGACTATTCAACTTTGCTAAGAAGTTATTCACCTAATATAGGTTTGATTTATAATCTCAATAAAAATAAAGAGGTTTATATCAATTTTGGCAAGTCTTATGAAACTCCTTCGCTTAGCGAATTATCAGCAAATCCAAGCGGCTCGGGGTTTAATAGTGAATTGTCTCCAATGACTTCCAAAGGGCTTGACCTTGGATTAAGAAAAAAATCTAATTCTATTTCATACAACATAGTAGCATTTTATATTGACACAAAAGATGAAATTGTTCGTTACGAATTAGAGGATTTTGAAGGAATGAATTTTTATAGAAATCTTGGCTCTTCAACAAGGCTAGGAATTGAATTAGAGGCAAATTATAATTTTAGTAAAGCCAGTATTTTAAAGACCTCATTCACTCAATCGAAGTATGAATTCAAAAACCAGGAAAACAGCGGTGAGCTTGCAGGGATTCCAAGATCAAACTTTTCCCTTGAGTGGATATATAGTAAAGAAAGATTTTATTTAAAACTAGACACTAAATACGTCAATTCTTTATATGCTGATGACTTAAATCAAGTACAAGTTCCTTCTTATTTTCTATCAAACATTGGGGTAAAAAATACTTTTATAATCAAAGGGTTTTCAGTTGATTTTGGAGTGCAAATTAGAAATTTATTTGATGAAAAATACTATGATAATATTCGTCTAAATGCTTTTGGAAATAGGTTTTATGAGCCGGCAAGTTTGAGGTCTTATATGTTTAGCATTTCAGCTAATTTTTAATCATATTTTTTTAACGATAAATTCTTTCCGTCAAATTCAGCATAGGTAAAATGAGTAATCCAATCCCCTAAGTTTATGTATCTAGATTCAGAATTTAATTCAACCTCTAAAGGGATATGTCGGTGGCCAAATAAAAAATAATTATAGTTATTTGTTTGTAATTTTTTTCTGCAATATTGTGTCAGCCATTCACTTTCATTATCAATAAATTCTGCATCTTTTTTTGCAGACATTATTTTGTTTTCTTTAGAAAGAAATTGTCCAATTCGAACCCCAATATCAGGATGAATCCATTTGAAACACCATTTAAAAAATTTATTGGTAAATATTTTTTTCATCAATTTATATGATTTATCTCCAGGACCTAAACCATCCCCATGACCAATAAAAAAACTTTTATCATTAATAACAAATTGCTGAGGCTCTGTTATCACTTTAACCCCAAGTTCAGTTTGAAAATAATCATTCACCCACATATCATGATTTCCTGTGAAATAATATATAGGAATTCCAGAGTCAGAAAGCTCGGATATTTTTCCTAAAGTTCTTGTGAATCCTTTAGGAACAACTGTGTCATATTCAAACCAAAAATCAAATACATCACCTAGAAGATAGATTGAATGTGCATTAGATTTTATCTCATCTAACCATTTTACAAATTTCTTTTCACGCAATAGGCTTGTTCTTGCATCAGGAGCACCCAAATGATTGTCAGATGCAAAATATATTTTTTTTCCTTCGGTAACTTTCATGACTTCTTGGGTCAAAGATATGTAAAAGATTAATTGTCAGCAGCAAACCACTCAGAATATGAGGTTTCGGTTTCTTCTAGTTTGAGCGAGTGAAGTTTAATTTCTGGAGGTAGCTTAGCCGATATTCTATCTGCAAAATCAATTATCATTTCCTCAATTGTTGGCTGGTAATTTGCTAAAATCACTTTGTGCCCATTTTTAATTAAATCTTCAGCAAGTTCTTTATGAGGAGAGTTTTTATTGAATATAACTGAATGATCAAATTCTTCTACAATTTCAGATTTAACAATTTTTTTCAAGTCTGAAAAATCTATAATCATCCCAAACTTTACATTATTACTATCCTTAATGGGATTGCCAATAATAGTTACAAATAATTTATAACTATGACCATGTATGTTTTTACATTTCCCATCATATCCATAAAGAGCATGGGCTGCCTCAAATGTAAATTTTTTGGTAATTCTAATTTTTGCCATCTAGCTATTTATTCAGTCCAAATGTACATTTTTTATGAAAGCTTATTAAATGTTTTTTTGAATTTAATTATCAAAGGAATAGACCTTGCTAGTATCCATAGGGTAAAGGCATAAAATATACCATGCAGCCCCAAATTGTAATAATCAAACAAGATAACAAAAGGGACAAAAATGATGAAAGTTGAGAACAGCAATACATTTCTAAGATCCTTCATCCACCCTAAACCTTTATAAACTCCGTCAAAAATAAATGCAATTGAGCAAAGTGGAAGCATTGCAAGAACAATCCAAAAAATATTGTAAAATTCTTTGAGAACAACAGGGTCATTATTGAATATTCTCCCCAATGGATAGTAAAAAACAAAACCAATGGCACACATAATAAAACCAATCTTAACCCCAATTTTTGTTAGATTATTTCCAAACTCCATTAATACTTTATATGATTTCTCACCATATAATTTTCCAGACAAAATTGTTCCTGCACTGGAATACCCGTCAATAATAAATGCAACTAGAAACCAAAGATTTATTGCGATAGTGTATGCAGCTATAAATTCATCCCCATACTTAGTCGCAAAGGCATTACAGAAATACAATGTTACATTTAATGACGCAGTTCTAATTACTAGATTTCCAAACATGGAAAGAAAAGATTTAATCTTAGGATTAAGAGGCAGTCTTATCGACAATTTTATATTAGTCTTTTTATATAATAATATCACAGCTAGGAATGCCATTGTAATTTGAGCAATTAAACTTGCATAAGCCGCTCCTTTAATAAACATAGGATTAATAACACCGTCAATTCCGTATACAAAGATAATGTCTAACACAATGTTTAATGTAGTACCGACAATGGCAATAATCATTGGATAATAGGTGTTTTGCAGCCCTCTAAATATTCCAAATATTCCGATAGTGAGTAAAGTAAAAGGAAGCCCCCAGACACGAATATTAAAATAATCAACACAAAACTCTAATAATGTACCACTGGCATTGTAGAACTTAAATAAACTTTCAGAATTGAAATATGTTAGCAATATAATTAGGATGCTGCTGGATATAATAATTAAAATTCCTTGAGCAGGAAGAGTTTGTATATCCTTTAGCTTATTTTGACCAAGAGCTTGCGCGATAATAGAAGCTATAACACTTCTTGTTTGGCCAAAAACCCAAATTAACATAGAAATAAAACTCCCAACAATCCCAACAGCACCCAGTGAAATGGTTGCATTTTCAGGAATATTACCAACAATAATGGTATCGGTAATTGATAATATTGGCTCAGCAATTCCAGAAATTAAAGCGGGTATTGCAAGCTTTTGAATGTCAGAAATTTTTATAGATTTTGTCAAAGGATTAATTCATAACAATAAAAAGGAAACTCACTTTGTTTTGGAAAATAAATTTCCTCTAAACGATTGTAGTCTCTAGATTCATAAAATTTTAAATTTCTTTTATTTTGTGAAAAAGTGTCAAGCCTCACAGAAACATAGTTGTGTTTTTTTGCAAATCCCTCGGCATAATCCATTAAAGATTTACCTACACCTTTTTTTTGAAAATCTGGATGAACAGCCAGTCTATGAATATATAAGTTGTTTTTGTTTTCTGTATTCCAGGACACTTGTTCATAGACTTTGTCCATTTTATTACACAAGGAAATACACGCTATAACTTTATCTTTTTCACAATAGACATAAAGCTCCTTGTTTTTCACATCATTTAAAAATGATTTTCTGTCAGGATAAGTTTCATTCCATTGGTAGATTTCATTATCAATCATGTATAGCGCACATGATTTTGTGACATTTAAAATAGAATCAATATCTGAAATATTTCCAGCCCTTATCATAAGTAAGTGAATAAAAAAACAAATTTAAAATTAAATGCTTTATAAAATCATCTAATTTTAGATAATACTAATTTTTTACATTATAACTATGAGCCTTTTTCTTTCAGCATTGTTAATTTTTGTGTTAAGACTGATAGATCAATCTTTAACAACAGTTAGGGCATTGGTAGTATCTAAAAACCCTGTTCTAGGTGCTTTTATAGGACTCATTGAGTCAGCAATTTGGATTCTAGCAGTTTCACAAGTAATCAAAGACATCAATGATCCAGTTTTAATTGCTGCTTATGCTTTTGGTTTTGCTGGCGGGACTCTTTTGGGAATTCAGCTGGAAAAATTTATTGGCATAGGGAGTGCAGTTGTTAGAGTTTTTTCTCCTTCTAAATCTGCACGAGTTGCAAAAAAACTTAGAAAAAAAGGATTTATGGTAACTGAGATTAATGCTAAAGGAAGAGATGGAGCAGTTACTATTTCTTGGTGTATTGTTCCTAGAAGAAAACTAAGTAAAGTTTTATCAATCATAAGATCTATAAATCCAGACGCTTATGTTACGACTGATTTAGCAAATCCTACATCTCTCAGAAAATAAAACTTAATGAAATTTAGATTTGAAAATAGCTAATACAATAAGCAAAGCAATGCCTGAAATAAAAATTTTATCACTATTGTCAGTCAATAATTCTATAATTGAAAGCACTCCGCCTAACACAGTTAAAAAGACAGCAATATTAAATAATTTTCTATAATTGTTTGGGTTCCAAAAATTATTCATGTTTCTATTTTTTTATGATTTTAAATGTATTATTTCGGCTCCCTTTTGAAATGGTTAAGAAGTAGGTTCCTTTAACGTAATTTGAAAGGTTAATTTTTTCTACCCCAACACCTCTATATACTTCTTTTCCTAGAATATCATTAATTACAACTAGTTCATTACCAGCAATTCCAAAAATATTTATTTTATCAATAAACGGGTTTGGGTATAGTTTATATTCAGATAGAATATTTTCGTTAGTGCTTAGTGCTGATCCAAAAGAAACATTGTCAAAATAGTATACAATATTTTGGTTGCCAGTTGACCCGAAGTTGAAAAATATAGACGCCATATCAAAAGTATAATTCGCATTTAATTCAGCTGTACCTTCAGCTTCATTTGAAAAATCAAATTCCATTGTTTCCCATTCTCCAGATTGAGTAGTAAAGCTTTCTGTTTCAACTGATTTGGTGGGGTCATTTGAATCTTCAATTTTTAGTCTTACGGGAATGCCAGTTTGTTCGGTGCCAGACACATAAACATGAACATACATTTTGGTATCAGTATTTGTAACGGGAATTTCATTGATAAACCCATTTCCTGTGCCAATTGTAACTCCAGCCCAAGTTTCTGCACCACTATTTTTTTCAACTCTTGCGTAGTTTCCGTCGGTTGTTTCTAGGATTGTTGAAGGACCATTGCCGCCAAAATCAGTTAATACATAATATACATTTGGGTCTTCAAAAGTTACAGGAAGATCCATTTGATTTAAGCCTCCGCTTGGATCAGTTTGATAAATATCATCAAAATAGAATGTTGAATTGATAGTTCCATCACCAATAGTTCCAAAATCAAACATAAGAACCAGTTTCCTGTAAGTATTTGACGGTTCTCCAGAAAAATCCCAAGATAAAAGCTCCCATTGGTTTGTGGTTGTTGTATAAGCATCCCTTTCTGTTGCTGGTTCGGAAGGAAAATCTCCTTGATCCCCTTCAATTTTAAATTTTACCATTAATCCTGGGTAAGGAGAAAGCACCCTCATATTTAAAGTAGTATTTGTTGAAAAATCTAAATAATTATCTAATTCAATATAGCTTCCTGCCCATATATCTCCTCCATCCCTTATTATAACACCAACATTTTCGCTTGGGTTTTCACTATCGATTTGAGGGCTATATACGACATATCCAGAACCACCGTTAAAGTCGATAATATCTTCATTAGAAATTTGATTGTTTTCAAAATCGATAGGTAACTGAATTTGGCTTGTAGTAGTACTTGATATAAGTAATATTAAAATAAAAATCTTTCTCATTTTATAAAATTAATAATATTTACTATGCACGCTTTGTATTTAATAATAATTAATTGTTAACCACATAAATCATCAAAACATCATTAATAATTTTGCGATTTTCTCAATTTATACAGTATTTATGTGTGATAATATCAAAAATTACATGCATTTTCTTCAAATTCTTTTTCTAAACTACCCTATAGTGTTATATTTAATACCAATAAATTCATAATAAACTGAAATAAACTAATCATGAAAAAATTACTTCTAGTATTTATTCTATTTCCGCTTTTTGTTTTTTCACAAACGAAAACAATTTCGGGAACTGTTAACGATGAAAACAGTCTTCCGTTAGTCGGGGTTAATATCACTGTTCAAAATTCTAATATTGGAGCTTTGACAGATTTTGATGGTAACTATTCAATTACTATACCATCAGATAAACCAAAAGTTTTGATATTCTCATATTTAGGTTACACGACTCAAGAAATTGATGCGTCAACTTCTGATAATATCACTATAATGATGATTCCTGATTTAGAACAATTAGAAGAAGTTGTGGTCATTGGATATGGATCAGTATTGAAAAAAGATTTAACAGGGTCTTTGTCTCAAGTTGAAGTTGCAGGTGAAGTTGCAAACCAATCAAATTCGATTGACCAATTATTACAAGGTAGGGCCGCGGGTGTTCAAGTTGTACAAAATTCTGCAACTCCAGGAGCTGGAATTAGTGTTAAAATTAGAGGAACAAATAGCCTTAGAGGAAATAATGAGCCTTTATATGTTGTGGACGGAGTAATTATATCCTCTGCCGGGGAAGATGTATTACCCGCAGGAGTGGGGAATTTAGGTCAAGAAAGTCAAAACGGATTAAATGGGATTAACCCAAGGGATATTGAGAGCATTCAGGTTTTAAAAGATGCTTCGGCAACTGCTATTTATGGGTCAAGAGGAGCAAATGGAGTAGTTGTAATTACAACTAAGAAAGGAACAACGGGAAAGGTTAAAATTGAAACTTTTTCTAATACCTCTGTAAGAGTAATTTCAAAAAAATACAATGTTTTAAACCCTTATGGATTTGCAGAATATGCTAATGAGGTTCAAGCAAATAATGGCCTAGGTCCAAGATACTTTGTAGATGATTATGCAATTTATGGAGTAGATTCTGACGGAACTATTTTAGACACACCTGCTCGTTCGTATCATTGGCAAGATGAAATATACAGAAGTGGAATTAGCAGAAAAGTTGGCGGCTCAGTGTCAGGCGGTACAGATAATGGAAATTATTATGTTTCTGCAGGCTTTGATGACCAAGAAGGAATAGTTCCTACTTCATCTTTTCAAAGTGGCGATATGAGGATTAACTTTAACCAAGATTTAAATGATAAATTAATTCTTGAGGCTAGAATGAGTGGTTACATTAGTTCAACAAATTTTGCTGAAAGTGGAGATTTACTAGGAGGGTCTAATCAAAGTTTTATCAAACAAGTAATTTCTTTTAGACCTATAATAACTGAAGATTTTGAAGATTTTGGTGAAGATTTGGATATTTCAAATCCCTATTCATGGATAAATGATTTTGAAGATATTTCTAAAGAAAGCAGGTATATAGGTAATCTTGCACTAACATATAAATTGCCTGTTAAGGGCCTTAGATATCAGGTAAAAGTAGGTGGAAATATTCGTACAAAAGAAAGAAGAAGATTTTTCGGAACAACCACATGGCAAGGAAACAATGCAAATGGTTCTTTGCAAATCACAGGATTGAATAACTCCTCTTTTCAAGTTAATAATTTCTTAAGATTCAACAGAACTATTAAGAGAAAGCATAGAATTAACAGTGTTCTTGGGGTTACTTATGATGTAAGAAAAGTATCTAATGATATATATGCAGTGGAGGATTTTGTAACTACACAGTTTACTACACAAAACCCTGCTTACGGACAGGTAATCACTAGGCCTTTAACCTATATAAAAGGAGATCAACAAATTTTTTCACTACTTGGAAGATTTAATTATACATATGATAATACTTATATTTTAACGGCAACTTTTAGGAGAGACGGGGTATCGAAGTTCGCTCAAAATAACAGATATGGATTTTTCCCGTCTTTTGCGCTTGCATGGAATGTTCATTCAAATAAAGATTTAAAGTTATTGGAAGAACTTAAGCTTAGAGCTGGTTGGGGACAAATTGGTAATCATGGAATTGGCTCGTATGGTACATTATCTAATTATGGCGTGTCGCCTAATCTATATGGAAATTCAGACGGAGGTACAAATGTTCCTATTGCATTGCAAAATGTTGCAAATCCTGACTTAACTTGGGAAACAACGGAACAGGTTAATTTTGGAGCTGACTTTGCAACTAATAATAAAAAGATTACAGGTACGGTTGATATATATGAAAAGAAAACTAAAGATCTGCTTCAAAGGGTTAGTATTCCAACATCATCTGGTTTTTCAAATATTTTGGTTAACCAAGGAGAAATTACAAACAAAGGTTTAGAGATTTCTTTAAACACCAACTTAATATCAAAGAATGACTTAGAGCTGACGATGGGAGGTAATATTGGATTCAATAAAACCAAGATTACTAATCTGTCTTCTCAACCATTAGACGAATTTTATGTTGATGGAATTGCAGAGGAAAGAAGATTCTACTTTGGGTCAGAGGTTACAAGAAGTAACTTGTTTAGGTATCCTGCAAACGTATTTGTAGAAGGAGAAGAGACAAGTTTATTTTATGGCTTAGAAACAGATGGTATTTATCAAACAGGTGATGTGCTTCCTGATGTTTTTGGTACAACCGCTGTCCCTGGGGATGTAAGAATTGTTGATCAAAATGGAGATGGTATAATTGATTTAAGTGACAGAACTTTTATAGGTAACCCTAACCCAGACTTTATTTACGGCTTTAACTTTAACCTGTCATATAAGAGGCTTTCTGCAAGTATTTTATTTAACGGTGTTTATGGGAATGATATTGCAAATGGAAATCTGTTACAATTAAATAATGCAGAAGGTTTAACATATTTAAATATAGCACCTGACGCATATTACAATGCTTGGAGACCTGATGCTCAAACAAACACTTATCCAAGGATTGGTTATTCAACAAATGGACAGCCAGCAATGACTGACAGAATTATTGAAGATGGAAGTTATTTGAGATTAAGCAATTTAACAGTTAGCTATGATTTTGATGTAAATAATATTGATTCAATTAGCAACTTGAAATTATTTATTGCGGGACAAAATTTACTTACTTGGACAGACTACAGCGGATATGACCCAGAAATTTCAAGTTTCTTATATAATGGTTTAATTAACGGGGTAGACTGGAATGGTCGTGCAAATGCTAGAACTTTTATTGTGGGACTAAATGTTGGATTTTAAATAAATTAAAAAAACTAAATTCTTAAAATATGAAAAATTTTAAAATAATTTTATTGACAATTATTGGTTTACTAATTACGTCTTGTGACCTAGATGAAGAACCAATTTTTTTAGATTCTGAAGCAGTATACACTGATATTAATGTTGCTAAGGGTGCACTTGATGGAATTTATCAGGCATTAACCAGCTATAATGCTCAGGAAAGAAGAATTTTTGCAATTAACGGATTCTCTGGTTTATTTACTGCCGGAAAGAATGGCGGAAATAATGTTAATAATATAAATAATGCCAACCTTTTTTCACTAAAACCAACTTATGATGCTGATTCAGAAGCAATGTGGGGCGGGGTATACTCTGTCATTGCTAGATGTAACGGTGCTATTCAAAACATAGTCACTGTTGTTGAGCCTTCAACCTCTGATGAATCAGGTTTTAATGATATTGCAGGTCAAGCTTATTTTGTTAGAGCATGGTCATACTTTTCTTTGACAAGACTGTGGGGAGACATTCCTCTTTGGTTATCATTACCTAATAACGAGAACCTACATTTAGCAACATCACCATCAAAAGAGGTTTACGCACAAATAATTACTGATGCTGAAATGGCAGCAACTCTAATGAATGGCAATTTTGGAAATGGATATCCAAAGCAGTATGCTGCAAATATGCTATTAGCAAAAGTATATATGACATTAGCTACAAACCCAAGTTTAAGAGCTGACGGAATAAGTGAAATGGACTACTGGCAATTGGCTTATGATCAAGCTATGCAGGTTTATGGTCAATATAGTTTGGTTGCAGACTATAGTAGTTTATTCACTGATACTAATGAAAATTCGCCAGAGTCTATATGGGAATTACAAATCAGTCAAGATGCAGCTAATTCACAAATGGGTAGAAATTTTACACCATGGAAATATAAATTAGGTCAGCATTTTGGATGGCTTAGAGTAAGTGCTGATGTTCATGACCACCACGCTTCAACATATCCAAATGACCCAAGATTAGAAGGCACTTATCTTCATAGTTATAACAGAGCAGATAATGGTAATTTAGTAACTGTTTACCCTTCGAATCCAGGTAGGCCAAATTTTTCAAAAGCACACCCATACTTTTTCAAATTCACAGAAAAAGACACACAACATAGTAATCAATATGGAGATCAAAATCTCATCATTTATAGATACGGAGAAGTATTGATTATGTTGGCAGAAATTTCTAATGAATTAGATAATGGACAACAATTAGGTTTTGTTACCGAGCTTTTAAGTAGAGTTGGAATGAGTCCACAAGGCGCTTATTTTGGAACTAGGGATGAATTTAGAGAGGCAATAATGTATGAGTATAGATTTGAAATGTTAGGAGAAGGTGAAGATGCTCATAACAATAGGAGAAGAGGATTTGATTATTTTTTAAATAAAACAATTTTATTTCATAATAATAATCCTATTCACAATCCAGCAGTTGACTTAACTCTTAGTACAGATCAATCTCAGGTAATGTCATTACCTATTCCGTTAATTGAAATTAATACTAACGATTTAATAGACTAAAAAATAAAATTTTATTTATGCTGCCATTAATTACATATTAGTGGTAGCATTCTAATTTAAAACAGTGAGGAAGTTAATATTTATAATTTTATTGAATTTATTTTTGTGTCCCATAATTTCACAAAATCAACTTCCTCTTGAAAATGGATTTTTTGAAGACATTGAAAATAATAATTTTGAATATTGGAGTCACCAAGCCAACGAGGGAGGAGATGCTACATATTCAATAGAAAGCAATGATTTAGTTCAGGGTAGTACAAAAGCTTTAAAATGTGAAGTACATTCACTTGGCGCCAATGGATGGCATGTTAGTTCAAAAAGTGAATATCCATTCCAGGTAATAGCTGGACAAAAATATACTGTTACTTTTTATGCAAAGGTTGATGGAGCCGACTCAAGGCAGATGAAACTTGTTTTTCAATCTGATATTTCAGGAAGTTATCAAGGGCAAAATATTTGGATATCTAATCAATGGGAAAGATATACGCATACTTTTACAGTTGAGCATTCTAGCGATAATAATAGGGTCAGATTTTGGTATATGCAGTCTGATGTAACATATTATTTAGATGAAGTTAGTATTTCACCAGGTGATAGAATTACCTTTTCTCCATCTGAAAAATTACAAACAGTGGATGGTTTTGGCGCTGGAATCAAAAGAAGAACTGAGCAGTTGTATGTGTTAAATGACGCATTTAGGGAGCAAATTGAAGAATATTGTTTTACTGATCTAGAAGTAAACATGATTCGGTTTTTTGTTTACCATGATCTAGAGCCAGAAAATGATAATGATGACCCTTATGTTTTAGATGATACGCAATTAGATTGGACTAGATACGATAGTGACCCAAATAGCTGGCGAACAAGATATATCGGAGAAGCCCTTCAAAATGCTTTTAGCTTAAGTACTTATGGATTTGATCACATAATTGGCAATTGTAATAGCGCCCCTGCTTGGCTCAAAACAAATGGGCAACACAATGATGGAGGAACTTTAATAGCTAATGGTGAATCAGAATTTAGCGAGTTTTTAGTAGCATTTCTTACAGGAATGGAATCAAGATATGGAATTGAAGTAACCGCTATCTCCCCTACTAATGAACCAGATTATGAGGTCTCTTATGAATCAATGAATACTACTCCATCTGAACTTTCAAGTATATTAATAAATCTCAATGCGAGGCTTTCAAATTCTGGGCTAGACCATATTAATATTGTATCACCTGAATGTTTTAGAGTTGAATCTCAAAATTCTTCAACTTCTGCTACTAACTATATTAATTCAATGTTTAACAATAGCGCTGTTGAGGAAGCGGTAGATATAGTAGGAACACATACATATGCAGACCCTAATCACAATGCTAATTGGGGAGCTTTAAAAGCTGCTTCAAATGGAAAGCCGGTTTGGGTAACAGAATCTGCTAATCTTCAAAGCACCGACCAATCAATGTCTGATGCAGCAAATTATATTAAGTGGATTTTAAGAGGATTTAACGAGGGAGGTGTTACGGCATATATGCTACATTTATTTTATGAGCAAGCTGACAATGATGGATATTCTAGCTTAGTTGCATGGACTCCTACAGGAGAAATAATTTTACCAAAAAGATATTACGCATTTAAGCATTTTACTAATCTTGTAAAAAAAGGATACAGTTTAATTAGTTCAAGCACTACTTTAGAAAATGAAAGTTTTGTGGGAAGTTTTATTTCTGAAGATGAATCAAAAATAATAGTTCAAATTTTTAATGAAGGCAGTGAAAAGGATTTTTCAATTGATGTTCCATTGGGGTCAACTTCTGTGGAAAGATTTTTAACTAGCAACAATGAATCAGAAGAATTTTTATCAATGGGTACTAGTGAAATTGATTATTATAACAGATATTTTACAACAACTTTACCGGAATTATCCCTTACTTCTTTAGTGTTTAATATAGACGAATCACTATCTAATAACGGATTTACTTTGATAGACAATAACGAGTTTAATGTTATTGTATTTCCAAATCCTTTTGAAGATAACCTTAATTTAATTTTACCAGAGCATTCTGATTACCAGATTAAGATTTATGATTTAAAAGGCTCTAAACTTTTCGACAATAGTATTACTAATAAAAAGGAAGTCTTATTGGATATATCACAATTTCAAAAAGGAACTTATTTAGTAAATATTACCTCATTAAGTAATCAAAAAACAATAACAAAAAAAATTATTAAACAATGATATTTACAAGGTTGGCTTGCTGTTTTTTGCTCATTTTCGGTTTTTCTACAAGCGTTCTTAATGCTCAGGATGAATTAAAAAAACCAAACATAATCTTTTATCTTTCGGATGATCAGGATAAGCTTGATTTTGGAGTTTATGGTAATCCAAAAGTTGAAACAAGTAATGTTGATCTGTTAGCAAGTCAAGGAATAAAGCTTACAAATTTTTATACCGGCCAAGCGATTTGTGCACCAAGTAGATCCCAAATTTTTACAGGCATGTATCCAGTAAAAAATGGGTGTATGGCAAATCATATTGGTGTTAAGCCTGACATCAAAAGCATCACCTCATTACTAAAAGAATCTGGCTATGAAGTCGTGTTGGCGGGTAAAAGTCATGTTAAGCCAAACAAGGTGTTTAATTGGACACATTATTTTCCAAAAGTGAATAATAGATTTCTTCCCTTGGATGAAATTGACAATTATTTAAGAAATGTAAAGAAACCATTTTGTTTAATAATCGCTTCCGATTATCCTCACGGCCCATTCCCAAAAACCCCTAATTACAGTAAAAGCGACATTTATAAATTACCATATGACCCATCATATATTGGAAATCATAAACCAGGATATTATCAAAATATTAAGGACGACAATGATCAGTTAGGTAAAGTTTTAAACATGGTTGACAAGTATGGCCATTATGATAATTCAATGTTTATTTATGCTTCAGATCATGGATTGAGTGGTAAGTGGGGTTTATCTGAACAGGGACTTCAGGTTCCTTTTATTGTGAGATGGCCAGGTAAAATTACCGCTAATACATCATCAAATACTTTACTAACCTTAGTTGATGTTCTTCCCACTATATTAGATATTACTGAAACTAAAATTCCTGTTCATATCGATGGTAAAAGCTTTTCAAAAACTTTATCGGGTATCGATACAGAAATTCATGATTATATTTTTGGTGTTGCAACAAAACAAAACATAAGAGAATGTAAAATCTTTCCATCCAGAATGGCAAGAGACAAAAGATACAAGCTAATCAGAAACTTTAATTCTATTGATGTTGTCAATTTAAATCTTGGAGATAATCCTTATATAAATAAATTTGCTAAAATGTCAGCTGAGTCATTTCCAAATGTTCCATATGAAGAACTATATGATTTGGAAAAGGACCCATATCAAAAAGTAAATTTAATTAACAACAATAAATATAAGAATATCAGAAATCGGTTGTCTAGCGCTTTGGAAAATTGGATGATAAATCAAGGAGATTTTGTTTTAGATAATCCAATATCAATTATAAAACCTACTTTGCATCCTTTGGATAAAAATTCAAAATGGAATAAAGTTTCAGAAGATTTATTAGGCAAATTAAATGATGACGACTATGTTAAACTTCACTACTAACATGCTTAATTTAAGAATTATAATACTGGTTTTTTTTCTAACCTATTCTTGTTCAAAAAACTCTCAAAAACCGCTTAATGTAGTATGGATTAGTTGTGAAGATATGGGGCCTATATTAGGGTCTTACGGCAATGATATAGTTAAGACTCCCAATCTAGACAAACTTGCATCAGAAGGCGTCAGGTACATAAATGCTTATTCAACAGTTGGCGTTTGTGCACCCAGTAGATTTTCAATCATTACTGGGATGTATCCAGCTAGATTAGGAGCTCATAATATGAGAACTGGAGATTATCATAATTACAAGACTCCTGAAGAGGTATCACATAGAAAAAATATTGGTGTTATTGATAAGGAAGGAAAAAATATTCCTGAGTACGAAGTAGTTCCTCCAACTCATGTTAAACCATTTACTGAGATTCTCAGGACCAAGGGTTATTATTGTGCCAATAACTTTAAATGCGATTATCAATTCAATGCTCCATTTACAGCTTGGGATGAGGTTTCATCAACGGTAAGTTATAGAGACGCCCCAAAAGATAAACCGTTTTTTTATGTATGGAATACTTTACTAACACATGAATCTAGAATATGGGAAAGAAGTAATCAACCGTTAACCGTGAACCCTGAGGATATTATAATACCATCATATTTTCCCGATATACCTGAGGTTAGAAATGATATTGCTAGAAAGTATTCTAATATTGAAGCCATGGATAAAAAAGTTGGAGAACTGATGAATCAATTAGAAGAAGATGGAATGCTGGATAATACTATTATTATGTTTTGGAGCGATCATGGAGGAAATCTGCTAAGGCAAAAAAGAGCTGTTGGAAATAGTGGGCTAAATGTTCCTTTAATTATCAGATACCCAAATAAAATGGATGCCGGCAAAGTTGATGAAAGAATCGTTTCATTAATGGATTTAGGGCCAACTGTCTTATCCCTTTTAAATATTGAGCCACCAAAACATTATGATGGTAAAGCTATAGCTGGCCCCTATGAAGATGATCCTAGAGAATATGCATTTGGTACTGCAGATCGATTTGATGAAAGTACTGATATGCAAAGGTCTGTTTTAGATGGAAGATATGTTTATGTCAAAAACTTTTTGCCCGAGCTACCTTTGATATATCGTAATAAATACAGAGAGCGAATTACTATGAACTCTAAACTTATTCAAATGGATAGTTTCAATATGCTAGAAGGCGATGCAGCATATATATTTATGAAAACGAAACCTGTGGAGGAGTTTTATGACCTAGCTAACGACCCTTATGAGGTTCACAATATTATCGATAACCCTAAATACTTTAAGAGGATAAATGACTTTAGAGTTGCTTTAGAAAATTGGCAGAAAGAAATTAATGATCAAGGTTTTATTGCAGAGAACAAATTAGTTAAATCATTTTGGCCAAACATGATTCAGCCAAAAACAGAAAATGTTGATTTTAAAATTGGCGATGATGGTTTATACGAATTGACCACGCTTACAAATGGAGCTTCGATAGGCTACCAAATAGATGAAAAAATAGGAACTAACAGTTGGAGCCTATACCATGAACCCATTAGGATTGGAGACAAACAAAAAATTGTTGCTAGAGCAATTAGAATTGGCTATAAAGCATCCGGCATAACATCAAATTAAATTGAAAATGAAAAAAATTTTAGTAATCATTTTAGGAATATTTCTAATATCATGCACTGAACAAGTTGAACAAAAACATAACATACTGTTTATTTCAATTGATGATTTAAGGCCAACCATGAACTCATATAATTATGAGAATGAATCAATGATTACTCCTTATATGGATAAGCTATCTTCCGAGGGTGTCCAATTTAACAATGCTTTTACAAACATAGCTGTATGTGGCGCAAGTAGAGCAAGTATTATGACCGGTATAAGGCCGAGCGAGAAAAGATTTAATGATTTTTCAACGAGAGCTTCAGTTGATGCTCCAAATGCCATTCCGCTCAATCAGATTTTTAAAGAAAATGGATATGAAACTATTTCATATGGAAAAATCTATCACCATAATGATGATTTTGCACAACATTGGACAGAAAAAGACGCAGGAGCAGCTCAAGCTGATTTTCAAGATCCTGAATCTATTAGATTAAGGGACAATGCTGAAAGAGGAGAGTATGGCAAAAAAAATCCAATTATTGAATACCCTGATGTAGACGATTATGCCTATAATGATGGAAAAATCACATTAAAGGCTATTGATAAATTTAATGAGTTGAGTGAAAATGGAAAACCATTTTTTATGGCCATTGGATATGTTTCTCCACACCTCCCTTTTATACAACCTAAAAAATATTGGGATATGTATGACCATGATAAAATTAAATTAGCAGACAATACATACCAACCTTTAAATTCACCCTACATAGCAATTGAAGCACAACATAATTCAGCTGAACTTAGAAAAAATTACCTTGGAATTCCAGCAGAAGGTTTACTAGATGATAAATTGTCAAGAGATTTAATTCATGGTTATTATGCTAGCGTTTCTTACATGGATGCAATGATCGGAGATTTAATCAAAGGTTTAGAAGATTCAGGATTAAGAGAAAACACAACAATTGTACTTTGGAGCGATCACGGATATTTTTTAGGTGAACATGGATTTTGGTGTAAGCACAGCACGTTTTATGAAGCGGTTCAAATTCCACTTATTATATCTTCTCCTAAATACAGCGCGAAAGATAATTCAGATTCTTTCACAGAGTTAGTTGACATATATCCAACATTATGTGAGCTTGCAGGAATAATTCCGCCAAATTATATACAGGGCCAAAGCTTAACACCTGTTCTTGAAAATCCAAATCTTATATTAAAAAACGAAATTTATACAAGGTACAAGCAGGGCGAGGCAGTTATTGACAAAAACTATTCTTATGCTGAATTTGTTATTGGTGACAAATATTTAGGCTCCATGCTCTATGATATGAAAAATGACAAAAAGCAAAATTTAGATATTTCAAAACACCCTGAAAATAAAGAGTTAGTTAAAAAATATAGTATTAAATTAGAAGAAATGAGAAATTATGTAAATAAGGATCCTTTTCAAAACCAATCAAATTAAGTAATGACAATAATCAAATTATATAAATCTTTTCTTTTTTTCTTACTAAGTATTCAGTTAGTATTGGCTCAAGACTTCTATGTTTCTGACTCAAATGGTTCAGACAATAATTCAGGAACAATTGAGTCTCCCTATAAAACGATAAATAAAGGAATTTCAATGGTTAATGCTGGAGGAACAGTATATGTAATGGAAGGAGTTTATCAAAATGAAAACTACGGAACGGTTGACCCTTCAACTAATACAAACATGAATAATGAACATGTAGTTACTATAAATAAGTCAGGAACGGAAGGCGCGTATATTACATTAAGAAATTATCCGGGACATACCCCTAAAATTCAATTTGATGGACGAGGAGGTATCGTTATTTCAAATGATATGAATTATATAATTGTTGAGGGATTTGAAGTTGAAGGGCCAGCACAAGATATTGATTATGATATGGCAGAAGCTGATAGAAATTATAAAATTGAGATGGCTGAAGATGAAGATGATTCTACAAATTATAACCATTCCTATTTTGGAGGAAAAGGAATTTGGGGAGGCTACGGAGCTCACCATAATATTATAATAAGAAATAATATTGTACACGACACATGTGGTTCTGCAATTAGATTTAATGATAGTGACCACATATTAATAGAAAATAACATTGTATATAATTCAAATTGGTGGACTTCTTCAGCATCAAGCGCAATTGTATTGGCAGAATCCATTGCGGTTGCTGGCGATAATACGAACGATATTAAAATGATAATTCGTGGAAATATTGTTTATAATAATTGGAATAGAATTCGATTTTATGTTACACAATTGCCAGACAATTCTGGTAATAATAATCCAAATTATGGAACAGCAAATTTTCAATCTATTTGGGATGGTCAAGGAATCTATGTAACAAGGAGTGATCCTGATTATAATGGAACATTTTTATTTGAAAACAACCTATGCTTAAACAATGGTAAAAATGGAATTAATTTTGATCATTCACACTCTGCTTCAGCCATTTATCAAAACAATACACTTTACTTTAATGGTGTTCACGAAATTATACAAGACCTTTCAGTAGCAGAAGGAAATCCAGCTCACAGAGGACAAAAAGTAGGAGGGATAAAAGCGAACCATGTATTAAATGCTACAGTTGTTAATAATATTATGGTAACCAGAGATAGTGAGTTTTCAGCATTGCAGCTAAATAATGTTTATGGTACTAGGGTTGCAACAGATAATATAATTGTTAACGGAACTTATGCCTGGCCAGCTACTGAAAGCAATAATTTAATAAATGTAGATCCTATGTTTATTTCAGCACCCGAAACAGTTAATGGCCCATTAACTATTGAAGGAACTGATTTTTCACTAACTGAAGATTCTCCAGCGATAAACGCTGGCAATCCAAGTTACAGCCCTACTTATGATATTGAAGGAAACCCTAGACCGGTTGCCGGAAGCGCAATTGCATCAACAAGTTTTGAAAACGCAACTGGCGGGTGGACTGCATTTGGATCTACTGTTGAAACTACATCTGACCAATCCTTATCAGGTGAAAGAAGTTTATTTACAACAGACAGAACAGCTAATTGGCACAGCCCTAGAATTGTATTAAACAACCTGTTAGATCAAGGCGAGACATATACGTTTTATGTTTGGGTAAAATTAGCTGAGGGAGAAACAGGTACATCCCAGCTAACAATAAAGGATACTGATGAAAACGAGTATTATAATTTAACCGAGGCGGTTGAAGTTTCAGATCAAGAATGGACTTTATTAACTGCAGATTTTAACCATGAAATCTCTAATAATTTCTTTTTATATGTTAAAGGGCCACCAGTACAAGGGGGTGTTGGAGCTGATTTTTATATAGATGATTTTTCGCTTGTCACCCAAGGTTCGCCAGCGGTTGATTTTGAAAATTCTGGAGACATTGTTGATATTGGAGCTTATGAGTTTAGTGTAAATGAATGTGGAAATGACACGACACCTCCAGTAATTCAATTATCAGATTGTGGAGGATCAGGCTGTAATTATGAATATGAGTTAAATTGGACTTTTGATGTGAATGATATTGAACCACCAATAGTCATCGACAATTGTGATGGTGATTTAGGATATGATATTTCTCATAATGTTGATACATCAACTCCTGGAATTTACTATGTTACTTTTACATCTTCAGACTATTCAGGAAATTCTGCAAGCAGTCAGGTAGAGGTTACAGTAGTTGATCCATTATCTGTTTCCGAAAATTATTTTGAAAATGTATTCCTATCTCCAAACCCTGCAGAAAACATGGTTAGTATTCATAATATTTATTCAGACTCTAATATTTCAATCTATGATATATTAGGAAAACACTATGAATTAAATAGAATAAATAATTTTGAAAATAACTCAATTTCTTTAAATACTTCAAATCTTGACATCGGGGTATACTTCATAAAAATTGAAGACATAAATACCGGGCAATTAAAAACCTTAAGGTTAATAAAACAATAATATTATATAAACTAAATAATCAATTATGAAACTAACAATTAAATTTATTTTAGCCCTATTTACATTGCTATTTTACACTAATTCCTTTTCTCAAAAACCACTCGAATTAAAGAATTCTAATTTAGAAGGTGTAAGTCCTGAGGGTAAGTTTTGGTGGTGGAAAAATGATGCTAAAAATGGTGCGGACGCTACTTTTTCAGTTGAAGATTTTGATACAAACCCAGGAAGTCAAAGAGCTTTGAAAGTTGAAACTCACAGATTAGGTGATAAAGGCTGGTTCCTTAGCACACAATATAATCAAAAGTTTAAGGGCAATGAAGGAGATGAGGTTACAATTACATTTCATGCTAAAAATAAAGGTGGAAATGGAAAGATTAAATTGGTTATTCA
>Ga0208277_1000555_pt1 | contig 21837 bp, 20 predicted proteins | sample ETNtaG_5_FD_185782 | JGI IMG/M metagenome (GOLD analysis project Ga0208277, IMG submission 185782) | Marine microbial and viral communities from oxygen minimum zone, Eastern Pacific Ocean - ETNP201406SV205 (SPAdes) (version 2) | ecosystem: Environmental > Aquatic > Marine > Oceanic ...
TTAATCCATGTTGAGAGTAGTCTATCAGTTAATTAGCGAGCTTCCAATAGGCCAATTCTTAAGATTAAAAAAATCTGCGAGTGTATGGCTTGTATCGACCATCTTTACCACACTTTTACTCCCAAATTTTAATCTTGAACTAAGGGCAGACCGACCCATTTTAATTAACACAGGGACCTGCTCTCGAGTATGGTCACTGCCTTCAAAAGTTGGGTCATTGCCATGATCTGCAGTTATTATCAACATATCTTCAGCTCTTAGCCTATTTAGCAACTTAGGCAGCTGTTTATCAAATTTCTCTAATGCACCAGCATATCCAGCAACATCTCGCCTGTGCCCAAAAAGTGAATCAAACTCTATCAAGTTAACAAATAAGAGACTTTTACCATCAGCTTTATCCATTAATTCACATGTCTGATTAAATAAATCTTCATCCGAGCTTCCTTTTATCACTTTATGAAAATCAATGCCTACAAAAATGTCATTTATTTTACCGATTGCATGTATCTTTACACCATCATCCTGTAATTTGTGTAAAACTGTAGGTCTAGAAATTGGCATTGAATAATCCTTTCGATTATGAGTCCTGAAAAAATTATCGGCTTCACTTCCTAAGAACGGTCTTGCAATAATCCGCCCAACCTTAAGAGGGTGAAAAATCTTTGCTGCGACCTCACAAGTGTTATAGAGTTCATTTAATCCGAATTTTTTTTCATGTGCAGCTATTTGAAAAACACTATCCGCAGACGTGTAACAAATTGGCAAACCAGTTTTCAGGTGCATTTCTCCATATTTTTTTAATATCTCAGTACCAGACGCATGACAATTCCCATAAATATTATTAAACCCAATTTCTTTTAAGAAAAATGTCATCTCTTTTTCAGGAAATGTGGGAGTCTTCTTTGGAAAATAATGCCAATCCCAGTCAACTTCTAGGCCAGCTAACTCAAGATGACCGGAGGGAGTATCTTTTCCTGCAGAGTTTTCAATTGCTGATGCATAGATACTATCCTTATCAGGCTTAATGTTGACACCAGCAAGCCGTGTCCCACAAGACAAAAATGTAGCCTCAGAAATACCCATTTTTGCCAGATTCGGTATAAAAAGCGGTCCTTCTCTTCCAATGTTCGCCATGCCTTCCACACATTTTTTTGCAATATTTCCAAGGGTATTTGCCCCCACATCTCCATATTTTAATGCGTCCGGAGCTCCACCTATTCCAACAGAATCTAGAACAATAATTATCGCCCTACCATTCATTTTACAGTCTCTATAATTGGCCCACTTAATGAAGGAACATCCTTAACAAGTTCATAGGCAGTCCTCACATTATTACCTGCCATTTTGACCATTTCGACGTCATTACCATGAATCCTACAAATTGGTTGATCCTTACTGACATAATTACCGATACCAAGAAGCCAGTCAAATCCAACACTATAATCTATAAGGTCCTTGGAACGGGCTCTACCCCCTCCAAGCTTTACAAGAGTTGTACCTAATAATTTAGTATCGACGCTACCCACAAATCCACATTTTTCATGATAAATTTCTTCAATAAATTTTGCCTTTGGTAAATCCGAAGTATAACTGCTACTAAATTGTTCTGGACCACCTAAACTTCGAACCATTTCATCAAATTTCTTAACAGCCTGACCCTTTTCAAAAGCATCTGAAATCATTTGATAGCCTTCAGAAAAACTATCAGCTTTTCCACTTTGCTCTAAAAGCTGACCTCCTAGGGAGCAATTAACCTCCCAAAGTCGATTATCAACTTCTTTTCCAAGCAAAAAATCCATCGCAGCTGACACCTCTAAGGCATTTCCAACTGAGGAGCACAATGGCTCACTCATGTCAGTAATTAAAGCCACAGTCTTACAACCTGCATCGTTTGCTACCCTTACAAGAGATTGTGCTAACTCTCTTGCATCTTGATGGTTTTGCATAAAAGCCCCGTTTCCAACTTTAACATCTAAAACCAAAGAATTTAAGCCAGCTGCTAGTTTTTTTGAAAGTATAGAAGAAGTAATCAAATCTATTGACTCTACTGTTGCGGTAACATCTCTAACCGAATAAAGTTTTTTATCGGCGGGCGCCATATCATTAGTTTGACCTATTATTGCGCACCCAACCTCAGCTACTACTTTCTTAAATTTTTGAATAGTTGGGCTGGTATTATAGCCTGGAATTGCATCAAACTTATCAAGAGTTCCTCCGGTGTGTCCAAGCCCTCGACCAGAAATCATTGGAACAAAGACTCCACAAGCTGCCAATGCCGGAGCCAACATTAATGACACATTATCACCCACACCACCAGTGGAATGTTTATCAACAATTAAGCCATTAAGATCCCACTCTATGACTTCACCACTATCTCTCATTGCTTCGGTAAAAGAAACTTTTTCACTATTATCCATGCCATTAAAAAATACTGCCATAGCGAACGCACCAATTTGGTCATCCCCTATTTCACCACTGGTTATCCCTTTAACAAACCAGTCAATCTCATCTCGTGATAGTTGAAAGCCATTTCTTTTTCTTTCAATCAATTCTTTCGTAAGCATATAGACCCACCTATTTTTCCATATCGTCTGAAACAAATGCACCAGGAAGGAGTTCTTCCATAGTGAAGTATTTTTTTTGAAAATGCTTGTTTACCAGAATTATTTTAGTTTCAGAATTAGAGAATTCGCTTATTTTTTGCCTGCAGCCACCACACGGAGTAATAAACTTATCAACCTCGACGAAAACAACTAATTCGTCTATTAGAACCTCTCCTTCCAAAATCATTGCTGCTATAGCACCAGCTTCGGCACACGTGCCTTGTGGATATGCTGCATTTTCTACGTTACATCCACTAAATATCTTTCCTGCAACTGATCTAATGGTGGCGCCAACTTTAAAATTTGAATATGGCGCATACGCATTCTTTGAAGCCTGCTTTGCCCTCTCTACCAAACATTCATCATATTTTGCCAAATCACAAACCTTATAAGATCTTAGAAGTTCTTTGTTTTAGCATAGCCATAATGGCTTAAAGCAGCATATATTTCATCCAAAATAGCCTTATCATCAATCGTTGCCGGCACCTTGAAAGTCTCGGAATTTGCAACCTTAACCATTGTAGCCCTCAAGATCTTACCTGATCTAGTCTTTGGCAATCGCTTTACTTCTACAGCGGTTTTGAAGGCTGCTACAGGGCCTATTTTTTCTCTAACAAGTTGCACTACTTCTTTCTCAATTTGTTTAGGATCCCTATTTACTCCAGAATTTAAACAAATAAAGCCTAGTGGGACTTCTCCTTTAAGTTGGTCTGGCACTCCTATTACGGCGCATTCTGCAACATCCTTATGGGTAGCCAAAACCTCTTCCATTGCTCCCGTTGACAAACGATGCCCTGCAACATTAATGACATCATCGGTTCTTGCCATAATGTAAACATATCCATCATTATCAATCATTCCGGCATCTCCAGTTTCATAATACCCAGGAAAAGTTTCAAGATAGGACTGTAAGAATCGATCATCAGCATTCCATAATGTTGGAAGTGTCCCAGGAGGTAATGGAAGTTTTATAGCTATAGCTCCAAGCTCACCTCTTTTCACTTCGTTTCCTTTTTCATCAAGGATAGCTATTTCATAGCCAGGCATTGGCACTGAGGGTGAGCCAACTTTAACCTCTAAAGCCTCAATGCCGAGAGGGTTTCCAACAATTACTGACCCTGTTTCAGTTTGCCACCAGTGATCTATTACAGGAACCTTTAGCATCTTTTGAGCCCAAAATACCGTGTCTGGATCAGCGCGTTCTCCAGCCAAAAATAGTGAATTTAAACACGATAACTCATATTTTCTAATAAATTTTCCTTCTGGATCTTCCCTTTTTATTGCTCTAAATGCCGTAGGTGCTGTAAATAAAGATTTTACTTGATGCTCAGATATTATTCTCCAAAAAGTTCCTGGGTCCGGAGTGCCAACTGGCTTGCCTTCAAACAATACTGAAGTACACCCCATTATCAGTGGGGCATATACAATATAAGAGTGGCCAACCACCCAACCGACATCTGACGCAGCCCAAAACACATCCCCTTTTTTAATATCATAATGATACTTCATTCCCCATGCCAAACTTACCAAGTGTCCGCCAGTAGGCCTTACCACTCCTTTAGGTTGTCCTGTAGTTCCAGAAGTATAAAGAATATAAACAGGGTCCATTCCACCTACGGGAACAGGGTCAATTTCCTTAAATCCTTTTTGAAATTCAACCCAATCATAATCTTGTTCACTATTCAATTCAGCAAGACATTCATCTCTTTGAAAAATGACACAAAATTCAGGCTTGTGCGAGGCAAGAGAAATCGCACCATCTAAAAGAGGTTTGTACTCAACAATTCTGGTAGGCTCTATGCCACAACTTCCTGCCAAAATGGCTTTAGGTTTGCAATCATCAATTCTAACAGCGAGCTCATTAGCAGCAAAACCCCCGAAGACTACGGAATGAATTGCTCCTATTCTTGCAACTGCTAGCATCGAAATTAACGCTTCAGGTATCATAGGCATATAAATTATTACCCTATCCCCCTTAACTATCCCTTTTGAATTTAATGCTGCCGCAAGTTTATTGATCGAATCCAGAAGCTCTTTATAGGATATTTTCCTTTTTACACCGGTAACTGGACTATCGTAAATAATAGCAATATTTTCCCCCATACCATCGAGAACATGCCGATCCACAGCATTATAGCAAGTATTGACCAAGCCATCATCAAACCAGCTATAAAATGGCGCATTAGATGAGTTCAAGGTTACTTCTGGAAATTTAATCCAGTCAATATCCCTTGCCGCATCCTTCCAATATTCCTCGGGGCTATTTGCCCATTGCTCGTAAATATTTTTATACTCTAACAAAGTAATCTCCAATCACCCGTATGCCTTAACAGGAGTACCTGCTAAAGCTGCTATGTTTAACAAACCTCGAGTAGTTATTGAAGTGGTGACTATATGAGCTCGGTTTCCCATACCCATTAGTATAGGTCCCACTTCTAACCCTCCTGCACAAATTTTCAAAATATTTCGCACTCCACTTGCAGCGTCTGTATTAGAAAACACCAAAACATTTGCAGGGCCATCAAATCTAGAGTCCGGCAAAATTCGTTTTCTCAACTCTGGGTCTAGAGCCAAGTCGGAATGCATCTCACCCTCATAATGAAAATCAAGATTTTGATCATCAAGAATTTCAAGAGCAGCTCGCATTCGAATTCCTGAATCGCTGTCCAAATTACCGAATTGACTATGGGAGCATAATGCTACCTTTGGTTCAATCCCAAATCTTTTTGTATGCCTTGCAGCTGCAATAGCAGTATTAGCGATCTGTTCGGGTGAAGGTTGAAAATTGATCTGTGTATCGGCAATAAATAAAGGTCCACTTTCTAGTATCATCATAGATAGCGCGCCAACTGGATTTAGTTCGGGAGTCTGAAGTACTTGGCAAATATATTTTAAATGCCAAAGGTATTGTCCAAAAGTACCGCATATCAAACTATCAGCATCTCCCCTACTTACCATTACTGCTCCTATAGCGGTCGTATTTGTCCTCATTATGGCTCTAGCGAGTGCTGGAGTTATTCCCTTACGTTTCATTAAATTATGATATGTTTCCCAATATTCTCTGAAACGCGGATCATTTTGAGGGTTAACCAATTCAAAATCTCTCTGTTCCTTAATTGGTAGACCAAACTTCTCTATTCTCCTATTCACCACTTCAGGTCGACCAATCAATATTGGTTTATCCTGAGTTTCTTCGCCTATATCTTGTACCGTCCTTAATATTCTTTCATCTTCACCTTCAGCAAAAACTATTCTTCTGAATGTTGCTTTCGCAACCTCAAATACAGGCCTCATTAAAATAGCACTTCTATGAACTGAACTTTGAAGTGATCTTTTATATTCTTCTATCTCGATCGGCCGCGTTGCCACTCCGCTTTCAATTGCAGCTTCAGCCACGGATACTGCTACTACAGGCAAGAGCCTAGGGTCAAAAGGCTTAGGTATGAGATAATCAGCACCAAACTTAAGATTTTCACCCTTATACGCGGCTGCAGCTTCAGCGGTTGAAGCCATTCTAGCAAGACTCGCTATGCTTTCTACACAAGCAATTTTCATCTTGTCATTTATCTCCGTAGCACCAACATCCAAAGCACCCCTGAAAATGAAAGGGAAACAAAGTACATTGTTTACTTGATTTGGATAATCTGATCTGCCTGTAGCTATAATTGAGTCCGGCGCTACTTTTTTTGCATCCTCAGGAATTATCTCAGGATCTGGATTTGCTAAAGCAAAAATTATAGGCTTTGGAGCCATCTTTAATATCATTTCAGGACTTAAAATATTTGGCCCTGAAAGGCCTAAAAATAAATCAGCACCTTCAATAACGTCACTTAATGATACTAGATCAGATTCCTTCGCAAAAAATTCTTTTTCCTTATTTAACTTTGCACGTTTTAATGTAACAAGGCCCTTTGTATCCAAAAGCCAAATATTTTCCTTTAACGCTCCAAGGGTAATTAGCATCTTCAAGCACGCGATTCCCGCTGCACCAGCACCTACACAAACTATTTTAATATCAGAAAAGTTTCTCTTAGTAAGCTTCAATGCATTTAAAGCTGCTGCCCCTACAACTATAGCCGTACCATGCTGATCATCATGAAAAACAGGAATATTCATGTTTTTTTTGCAAAGCTCTTCAACAAGAAAGCAATCTGGAGCCTTTATATCCTCTAGATTAATAGCTCCAAAAGTTGGTTGCAGTGCCGTTACTATTTCCGCCAGCTTCCTGGGATCATCTTCATTAACTTCAATATCAAAACAATCTATATTAGCAAATTTTTTAAAAAGTACGGCCTTACCCTCCATGACAGGCTTGGAAGCATCCGCTCCAATATTGCCAAGACCTAAAACTGCTGTGCCATTAGAAACTACTGCTACTAAATTGCTCTTAGAAGTATACTTATATGCAGCGCTTAAGTCTTCTTTAATGTCTATACAAGCTTCAGCTACCCCCGGAGAATATGCTCTTGATAAATCGCGTTGATTTGCCAGAGGTTTTGTCGGCTTAATTTCCAGCTTCCCAGGTTTGGGAAAAGCATGGTACTCCAACGCTGCCTTTCGTAATGTTTCATTTTTCCTATCATCTGATCCCATTTTTATTTTACTCTATTATTCATAATCTGAATCACATCAAGTGCTGCTTCCGGAATATTTGTACCAGGACCAAAAATTGCCTTTACCCCTGATTGTTGTAAAAAATTGTAATCATCCTTTGGAATGATTCCTCCGCAGATGACCATTATATCATTTGCTCCTAAACTTCGAAGTTCATTCATTAACTGCGGGGCTAAAGTTTTGTGACCAGCTGCCTGACTGGAAATCCCTATTATATGAACACCTCTACCCACAGCGTCCTCTGCAGCTTCCTTTGGTGTCTGAAAAAGAGGCCCGACATCAACTTCAAACCCCATATCTGAAAATGCCGTCCCTATGACTTTTGCCCCTCGATCATGACCATCCTGACCCATTTTTACTAGCATAATTTTAGGGTAGGTTTTCTCATTTCTTCTGAAAACTTCAATCTCTTTTTTCACTTTATTTACAATTTCATTTGCCCCAATTTCTTTTTTATAAACATTCCGCAGTAATTTTACTTCAGCCTTATGTCGACCAAACACTTTTTCCATTGCCGCAGTAATTTCTCCTACTGTTGCCCTTGCCTTAGAAGCACAAATAGCAAATTCCAATAAATTTCCTTCGCCCGTCCTTGCACATTTTTCAAGTCTATCAAGAGATTCTTTGCAAACCCGATTATCTCTGTATAGTTTTAATTTTTTTAACTTTTCTACCTGCGATGATCTGACCTTCATGTTATCAACATCTAATGTTTCAACATCCTGAATAGTTTCAGATTGATATTTATTTACCCCAACTATTACTGTGCTGCCATTGTCTATGGAAGCCTGTTTAGTAGCTGCGGCTTCCTCTATTTTAAGTTTTGGCATTCCAGAAGAAACTGCTTCTGTCATCCCGCCAAGTGCCTCAATCTCTTCTATTAAATTCCAAGCCTTGTCTATCAGTTGACTGGTCAGAGATTCAACATAATAACTGCCAGCCAATGGATCTACAACTTTATTTATTCCGGTTTCTTCCTGCAAAATAAGCTGGGTGTTGCGCGCTATTTTTGCCGAAAAGTCGGTAGGTAATGCCATTGCCTCATCAAAAGCATTAGTATGTAAACTTTGAGTTCCTCCTAATACTGCTGACATAGCTTCAAATGCCGTCCTAACAACATTATTATAAGGATCTTGTTCCTGAAGGGACACCCCTGACGTTTGGCAATGGGTTCGCAACATTAAAGAAGTATTTTTCTTAGGCTCAAACTCTTTCATTATTTTAGCCCATAAGAAACGTGCAGCCCTAAGCTTTGCAGCTTCCATAAAAAAATTCATACCGATTGCAAAGAAAAAAGATAATCTTCCTGCAAATTCATCAATGTCTAGCCCCGCCGCCAATGCTGCTCTTACATATTCTCTTCCATCGGCAAGAGTAAATGCAAGCTCTTGAACCAAATTTGAACCAGCCTCTTGCATATGATAACCCGAAATTGAAATAGAATTAAACCGAGGCATCTCACGGCTTGAAAAACCTATTATATCCGACACTATTTTCATCGATGGTTGAGGAGGGTAAATATAAGTGTTTCTAACCATAAATTCCTTAAGGATATCATTTTGGATAGTCCCGGTTAAATGCTCTTTAGAAACTCCCTGCTCTTCGCCTGCAACGATGTAATTAGCCAAAATTGGAATGACAGCACCATTCATGGTCATAGAAACGGACATTTTATCTAGTGGAATACCGTCAAACAAAATTTTCATGTCTTCAACGGAGTCTATTGCCACTCCCGCCTTTCCAACATCACCCGACACCCTAGGATGATCACTGTCATATCCTCTGTGAGTAGCTAAATCAAAAGCTACTGATATCCCCTTCTGCCCTCCTCGAAGGTTCTTTTTGTAAAAAGCATTACTCTCTTCTGCTGTCGAAAATCCAGCATATTGTCTTATTGTCCAAGGCCTACCGGCATACATTGTCGCTCTAGGCCCTCTAGTGAAAGGAGGCAATCCAGGAATTTCGTCCATTTGAGGTAAGCCAGCAATATCATCCTTGGTGTAAAGTGGCTTTACAATTATTCCTTCATCAGTTTCCCATTGAAGTTCAGAAGAACTTTTACCCTTGAGCTCCTTTTCTGTAAGGGCTTTCCACTCCTCAATCTTATCTTTCACTTACCACCTCATTCAAATTCTATTATTTTGTCATCCAGAGACAATATATCTCCCTCTACAAAATTTATCTTCTTTATAACACCAGGCTGCTCTGCATATAATACATTTTCCATTTTCATAGCCTCAACTATACAAAGAGCCTGTCCTTCTTCAACTTTTTCTCCAATTGAAACATTTAAAGATACTAATAGGCCTGGCATAGGGCAATTCAGCACTTTAAAATTAATATCCTTTTGCTTCTTTGGCATTAGGTTAAATAAAGGTGTCAACTCTTTCCGAATAATTACGCACTTTAACTCTGAACCCCGAAATCTTGCCTGGTAAATGCTATTAATTCTTGCAACCTTTAATACTATTGATTTGCCATCGATCTTGGCTTTCACCAAAGACTTGCCGATTGTCCAATTGACCTCAACTTTTTTTGCGGTCTCTCCATGAAACTTTACAGAAAAGGTCTCTTTATCTAAACTCATTATCTCAAAATCTAAGCTCCCATCATAATAATATGCTGAACGATTAATTGCTGAGCCCAAAGAAATGTTTTCTGTTTGATATCTGAACTGCGCAATTAAATCTACCGAAGCCACAATTGAAAGAATATTCAAAAGTCTTTGCTTTCCTGGCTTAATTATCTTGAATCCTTCAGGAAATTTCTCCTGAATGAACCCGGTATGCAAATGTCCCTTTATAAAATCCGAATCCTCGCACAGTGCAGAAAGAAATGAAATATTGGTTTGAATTCCTTCGATCTCATAATTATCAAGAGCAGAGGACATTTGTTTAATAGCCGTTTTTCTATCCTTAGCCCAAGTACAAAGTTTGGATAGCATAGGGTCATAAAAAAGTGATATCCTATCGCCTTCCCGAACCCCTGAGTCATTTCTAACAACACCTCCCTTAGAACTAACGCTTTCTGGAGATTTATACTTAGTCAAACGGCCAGTTGACGGAAGAAAATTTCGCAATGGATCCTCAGCGTAAACTCTACTCTCTATTGCCCAACCATTTAAACTTATTTCATCTTGTTTTACAGACAGTTGATTTCCAGAAGAAATTGAAATCATTTCTTTTACAATATCAATACCTGTTATTAATTCCGTTACCGGATGTTCAACTTGCAATCTGGTGTTCATTTCAAGAAAATAGAATTTTTGCTCCGAGTCCACAATAAATTCGACGGTACCTGCTGAGTGATATTTTACTTGCCTGGCTAATGCTATAGCCTGTTTCCCCATAGCATTTCTAACATCAGCATCTAGGAAAGGGCTTGGGGCCTCTTCAATTACTTTTTGATTGCGCCTTTGGATAGAACATTCCCTTTCGCCGAGATGAACATAGTTTCCAAATTTATCCCCAATAACCTGAATTTCAATATGCCTGGGATTCTCTATAAATTTTTCAATAAAAACTCTATCATCACCAAAGCTCGACGCAGATTCCCTCTTTGAAATTTCGAAACTTTCAGAAAGGTCCTTTTCAGATCTAACAACCCTCATACCTTTACCACCTCCTCCTGCAGAAGCCTTTACCATGACGGGGTAGCCGATCTCCAATGCAATAGTTTTGGCTTCTTCAATGCTATCAATTATTCCCATATGGCCAGGAACGGTTGAAACATCAGCCTCAGCAGCAATTTTCTTTGAAGTTATTTTATCCCCCATGGCACGGATTGCGTCCACTGAAGGGCCTATAAATTCAATTCCATTAGAATTAAGAATACTAACAAAATCAGCGTTCTCCGACATGAAACCGTACCCCGGATGCACTGCATCAGAATTTGATTTTCTCACAGCCTCTAAAATATTTTCAGAGCATAAATAGGATTTTGTAGCAGCAGAATCTCCTATATAAAAGGCTTCGTCTGCTATTTCAACATGCAAGGCACCTTTATCGGCGTCAGAGTAAATAGCAACAGTGCCTATGCCAAGGTCTTTAGCTGACCTTATTATTCGGCAAGCTATTTCTCCCCTATTAGCAATTAATATTTTCTTATACATGTAAGATTAACTATTCAAAAATATTCTTCTCATTTAACAAATAGATCCTATCTTTTTGAAAAGTTAAATTCAAGATAATCGCCAAAGAGATTTTAAATTCAATGGTTTGCTCAAAAAAATCTATTTCTGCCTTTTAAATTACAATGGAATATTATCATGTTTTTTTTGTGGGTTTGAAAGTTTCTTATTTTTTAATGTTGAAAAAGCACCTATAACCCTTTTTCTAGTATTATGAGGCATGATCACTTCATCAATAAATCCTTTTTGCGCAGCTACAAATGGATTGGCAAATCTATCTTCATATTCACTAGTTCTCTTAGTAATTTTTTTCGTATCCTGAAGTTCAGATCTATATAGTATTTCCACGGCACCTTTGGCTCCCATAACTGCTATTTCAGCAGTTGGCCAGGCATAATTAAAATCGCCCCGAAGATGTTTTGAGGACATTACATCATATGCCCCTCCATAAGCTTTTCGAGTTATAACGGTAACTTTTGGAACAGTAGCTTCCCCATAGGCAAACAATAATTTGGCACCATGTTTAATTACACCTCCATATTCTTGCGCAGTGCCAGGTAAAAACCCAGGCACATCTACTAAAGTAAGAAGAGGTATCTCAAAAGCATCACAAAACCTAACAAACCGAGCAGCCTTTTTAGAACTATCTATGTCTAGACAACCCGCTAGAACCAAAGGTTGATTTGCCACTACGCCAACAGTTTGACCATTAAAACGACAAAATCCGGTGATAATATTCTTTGCAAACTGTTCTTGAGTTTCAAAAAAATCTGCGCAGTCACAAATTTTCAATATTAACTCTTTCATATCATATGGTGTATTTGGATTTTCTGGAATAAGAGTATCAAGAGATGGCTCCATTCTTTTAACATTATCTTCATTCGCTATTTCCGGGGACCGTTCTCTATTACTTAGTGGCAGAAAATCAAAAAATCTCCTTATTTCCAAAAGTGTTTCAGCGTCATTATCATAGGCCCCATCCGCAACGGATGATTTTGCTGTATGCGTCTGAGCTCCACCTAACTCCTCAGCAGAAACAACTTCATTTGTGACAGTTTTTACCACGTCGGGACCTGTTACAAACATATACGATGTATTTTTAACCATAAAAATAAAATCGGTCATTGCCGGCGAATAAACTGCGCCGCCTGCACAAGGACCCATTATAACACTTATTTGCGGAACCACCCCTGACGCAAGAACGTTTCTTTGGAAAACCTCTGCATAACCGGCTAAAGAAGCTACACCTTCCTGTATTCGGGCTCCCCCGCTATCGTTCAAGCCTATAACAGGAGCTCCGTTTCTCATTGCCATATCCATAATTCGACAAATTTTTTGAGCATGTGTCTCAGATAATGATCCTCCTAAAACTGTAAAATCCTGACTGAAGACGTAAACGAGCCTACCATTTATCTTACCCCAACCCGTGACGACTCCGTCGCCAGGAATAATATTTTGCTCCATACCAAAATCTTTACAATTATGAGTAACAAAAGTTCCCATCTCTTCGAAAGAATCTTCATCCAACAAAATAGATAACCTTTCTCTTGCTGTCAGCTTACCCTTTTTATGCTGAGCTTCTATTCTCCCTACTCCACCTCCAAGTTTTGCTACTTCTCTTAATTTCTTCAGTTTTTGATTTATTGTCTCCATTATTACCCTTTCAAAGAAACTCAAATTAGCATTATCCTAATTGATCAAAAATTTCTTCACTTATCTCTACATTAGAAGTTACACTTTGGACATCATCATCATCTTCTAGTGCACTAATTAATTTGAAAAATGTTTTTGCACCGTCAAGATCTAGACTTGTGACAGTAGTAGGTTTCCAAATTAACTTTGAATTCTTACTCTGTCCCAGTTTTAGTTCAAGAGACTTCTCTACCTTGTGAAGTTCTGAAGGATCACAATAAACAAGATAGTCTCCTGAATCTGAGTCAAGATCTTCTCCTCCTGCCTCAATTATCAATTCCATAAATTCATCCACAGAAATCACCGTTTCTGAATACAGAATTAATCCCTTTCTCTCAAACATAAAGCTTACCGCACCAGTCTCGGCAAGACTCCCGCCAAACTTAGTGAATACTGACCTTACTATTGATGCTGTTCTATTTCTATTGTCTGTTAAACATTCCACGATAATAGCAACGCCCCCTGTGCCATAACCTTCGTATCGTATTTCTTCAAAATTATCAAAATTGCCACTTTCTGACTTCTTTATGGCGCGCTCAATAACATCTTTGGGCACAGAATTTGTTTTCGCCTCTCTAACCGCAAGTCTTAAGCGAGGATTCTTTTCGGGATCAGGATCACCCATTTTAGCTGCCACTGTAATCTCTTTTGACAATTTCGAAAAAAGTTTTGACCTAACTGCATCTTGCCTACCTTTTCTATGCTGTATATTTGCCCATTTCGAGTGACCTGCCATAACTTCCCTCCATAATTCAGCCTTTTAACATCGTAATTGAGACTTAATTTATAATCTATTTATGCATATCAAGATCAGAAAATTCCACACCTATCTTACCACCAAATTTTATGGACTTTATTTCTTCTACTGTTCCATCCTCATTAATTTTAGTCAAAACTCCTGCCAAAGTAGCTTTTCCAGCTGACGGAACGAAACGTCCTTTTGAAATTCCTGTTGTAAACCTATTTATTGGTTCCTGTTTTTCCATACCAATCACGCTATCATAATCACCACACATTCCGGCATCTGTAATATACCCGGATCCTTTTGATAATATTTGTGCGTCAGAGGTAGGAACATGGGTATGGGTACCTACAACCAAACTGACTCTTCCGTCTAAATAGTGACCCATAGCCATCTTTTCTGAGGTAGCCTCTGCATGAATGTCAACTATTATGAAATCAATATTTTGACCTATTCTGTACTTCATAAGCAAGTTGTCCATTGCAGAAAACGGATCGTCAAAACTACGGTTCATAAATACTCTTCCAAGAACCTGAGTAACCAGTATGCTTTTACCCTTTCTAGTCTTAAAAACTCTATAGCCAACACCAGGAGATTTTCTTGAAAAATTAAGTGGCCTTACAATCTTATTCGAAGATTCAATATGAGATATCATGTCTTTCTGATCAAAAGCATGATCTCCTAAGGTTAAGCAATCAACTCCATTATTTAACAAAATATCGGCATGATTTCCAGTTATTCCAGCACCATTACTAGCATTTTCACCATTGACAATCAGGAAATCAAGTTCAAGCTTTTCTCTTAAGTATAGGCTGTGCTCACATACTGATTCACGACCGGTACGTCCAACAACATCCCCTAAAAAAAGCAAATTCATAATAAATTCATATTATTATCTGGAATTAAATGCAATCCTTCATACCCTTGAATTTAAAAGATAAAGTAGTTTTTGTCGGTAATCACTACATCCAGCTTTTGATCAAAATCGTCAGAAGGAAGAGAGTTTTTTGATTGTTGCTCTGAAAAAGCTACTCCAAATGCATGGATTTTCCGCTGCTCACGTAGCTTTTGGATTGTCCTATCATAGTAACCACCTCCATAACCCAGCCTATTAGCACCTTTATCAAAGCTCACTAAAGGACAAAGCAAAATATTTGGATCCACAAGTTTGCGATTAGCAGGTATAGGTATTCCAAATTTAGAGGTAACCAACTTAGCTCCAGCTTCCCATACAAAAAATTTTAAAGGATAGTTTTCTCTTTCAATAACTGGAAGGCAAATAGTACAACCTATTTCCCTTAGCCAGTCTACAATTGCAATCGTATTTATTTCAGACCGAATAGGAACATAAGAGGACACAATACTGTTACGCTCAATACCCAAAAGTGAAAAAACCTTACAGAAGTTTTCTTTAAGCCCTAAAGAAGCTTTCGATACGCCGTTTTGAAAAGTTGACTGGTCATTTTTAAATGCCAGTTTCCTTAAAATTAAGGCTTCAGTCCTTTTTTCATCCTTTTGGCTCAAGGTTTTTCCACATATTTACTTATTTGCAAATTTAAATGAGTAGCAAATCCAACCAACCGTTTTGGAAACTTTTCCTCGAGAGCCTGATTGACCAGGTGGGTGCCAGGTAGGAAGGGCCAGAGCCCGACCCAGAGCCAGCTCCCTTTCGAGAATTTAAGGCCACTAGGATTTAGTCCAATAACAAGAGGGCCAGAATTTGCCTGCTCAAACATATATGATAAAAAAAAAGTTTTCTATAAAGAAACAGGGTTTTTATTATTTCGACCCTGGTTTTTTCGTCTTTCGTGCTCTTTTTGATGCATCCTTTAATTCAGCAGCAATATCGTCTGCTTCATCTGGGCTAAAATCAAGAGGGATACTAAAATCTTTTCCTGAAATATACAACCTCACGTTCCCTTCCGAAGTTGAACCAATTTGAAGATCGGCAACTATTTCACTTTTATCATTAATACCCACTACAAACACACTAAAAATTTTTCTAAAACATAATTACAAATTATTTTGGCAAAATGTCAAATTTGCTTCCTTGACCATAACTACTCTTTAATATATCGGAATAGCTAATGCCGATGTAGCTCAGCTGGTTAGAGCACTAGATTGTGGATCTAGGGGTCGTTGGTTCGAATCCAACCATCGGTACCACGTAATTTTTTTAGAACATTTGTAGCCAAACAAAGTCATTATAAACGAGCGGTCCATGACAGAACTGAGAATATGGCTATCCAGAATATGTTCATTTCTTCCGACATTTTTATTTGGAACATTTTCGGTATGCATACCGTGGAAAATGGCCCACCTGAATATGAGTGAGACTGATTTGAGTTTTGTTATTTTAACCTTTGGGATAGCAATGATATTTTCAATACAAATCTGTCGAATAGTTTTGATGCCAAAATTCGGCACTATACATTTAATGCCGCTTGGAGGTCTATTATTCTCTATACTATTTTATTTTTGGACATTATCGTTAGATTACCTAACCTTTATTTCATTAGCAATTCCTGCGGGGATTTTTTGGGGCCTAATTTCACCTCCTGCTAATGTTGAAACTTTTAGACTAGAAAGTGAGACAGGAAGAATCCTGTTCCCAATTTTTGAAGCATCATTCTCTTTTGGAATGCTCATGGGAGCCTTAACTAGCGGTGCATTGCAAGGATTGAGTGTAAATCCCGAAGAAATTTTTACTCTAGCCTCATTATTCACTGGGTCGATTTGCTTGCTACTTTTCATTCTTGTTGCTTTAAAGTTAGACCAAATCCCAACTGAGAAAACCTACATCAAACTTCCAAGTAGAAAAGTACTTTTACCTGGAATTATAGCTGGGATAGTTTATGCCACATACGGCATAGTTGTAGACTGGTCAGCTCACTGGTTGTCATCGGAGTATCAAATCACTGCTTTCCTATCAGGTATAGTGATATACTTCTTTTCAAGCACCGAGTTACTTGCCTTACTTTTAGGCTCTAAATTACTGGAATTTTTCGGAGAAAAAAAGGTTGTATTCCATGCAATGATAGTTGGCTGCCTAGTATTACTTATTTCTCTTATAATCGAGAATTTGTTATTTATTGGCATCGCTTTTGGAATATTTGGCTTTCTAACAGCTAACTTTCATCCAGTAATTCTCCAAATTACCGGTAGATTAGATGTAGCCAACAAAGAAGAAGCAATTGGGGACGTCACTCTACTTTCTTTTGTTGGTTTTATATTTGGCCCTCCAATTATTGGATTTGTTGGAGAACTTTATGGATTAACAATATGCATCTTTGCACTTCCAATTATTTGGATACTTTGTGCCTTTCTAATCCTTCCAAAGCTAAAAAGTTAAATCAGCAGTTTGATTAAAGGCCTTAAACGAGCGCAACTAATAAAAAATACATTTTGTGTACTTTTGCCCTAAATTTTGAATATTCCTAAAGAAAATAATTAATTTTTAAGTAATTTAGTGTGACATATGGTGATTTTTGCTAAAAAAACACCTATATTTTGTTATTTTATCAATATTTAGTTGACTAAGCGGTTTTTTGCCTATTGAGTATGCTCAGTTCTTTTATTTCAAAAGAACCTAATTAAATTTGGAGGTAAAAGATGATTAAAAATCTTATTAGTCAGGTAGAGAGCCTAACAGCACTAGTGATTTCACTTTTGGCGTTGGCTGTAGTAGCTAGCTTACTTGTAGGCTCAGGAAATATGGCTTTCTTTGGCGGAGTGGTTAGCAATATCACTGGTCTCGTAAGCCAACTTGGAAATTCTGGCCTTGCTGGCCTAATTTCTCTGGGCGTAATACTATACCTGTTTAGAGGAAATTAAATCTTCACTCTTCCAGGAGAAAATTTGTGAAAATATTTGAACGCTTAAGAAATTTAACTTCCATAATATGGATTGTTTCAGAGCTTTCTTTAGCTCTAATAATCTTTAGTATTCTTATTTTCCTTCTCCTGGGAGAGTCATCCGGTGTTTTCGTAACGTCAATAACCGAAAACTCTATTTATTTACTCAGAGAGGTTGGAGCAGAAAGCATTATTGGTGTAACGATAGTGTTTTTCGTATATTTTTACCTCAGACAAAGATCTAAATAGCATAAAGCTAAAATATATTTAGTTTTCTTCATTGATAGGATACAGTTGAATAATTCTATTAATTGAGGAAAAAAATGAGCTATATAAGTAATCCAAAGTCTACAGAAGAACTTCAAGACATCGACTTTAAACATCACTTTCACCCCTTTACTGCCACGTCAGACTTAAAAGATCCTGGCGTCCGTATAATCACCAGAGCTGAAGGGGTTTACCTAAACGATAGTGAGGGAAAAAGATACCTTGATGCCATGGCGGGACTTTGGTGTGTAAATATTGGCTACGGAAGAAAAGAATTAGCTGAAGCAGCATATAGGCAAATGAAAGAACTGCCCTATTACAATACATTCTTTCAGACCAGTCATCCTCCAGTAATTGAACTTGCCGAAACTTTAGCCAAGCTTTTGCCTGGAAACATGAAAAAGATATTTTTTTCTAGCTCTGGTTCAGAAGCAAATGATACCAATATAAGGCTTGTAAGGCATTATTGGCAAAGCTTGGGAAAACCAAATAAGACAACCATCATATCAAGAAAAAACTCCTATCATGGATCATCTGTAGGTTCTGCAAGCCTTGGAGGAATGCAAGCTATGCATGCTCAAGGCTGCTTACCAATACCTGACATTTGCCATATAAATCAACCTTACTGGTATGGAGAGGGAAGAGACTGCTCATCAGAAGATTTTGGATTAGCTAGAGCAAGAGAGCTAGAAGAAAAAATTAACGAAATTGGAGAAGAAAAAGTTGCAGCCTTTATTGCCGAACCGATTCAGGGTGCAGGAGGGGTTATTATACCACCTAAAACATATTGGCCTGAAATTAAAAGAATATGTAACAAATACGAAATACTTTTAATAGTGGATGAAGTTATATGTGCATTTGGTAGGACAGGAAAATGGTTTGGGTGTGATACTTATGATATAGCCCCTGATATTATGACTATAGCAAAAGGGTTGTCTTCAGGTTATCAGCCAATAGGTGGAAGTGCAATTTCAGAGAAAGTTTCAAATGTTTTTGATGATTTAGGAGGTGAGTTTTCTCACGGATATACCTACTCGGGCCACCCGGTAGCAGCAGCGGTTGCTCTAGAGAATTTAAGAATTCTAAAAGAAGAAAAAATCATAGAAAATGTAGAAAAAAACTCATCGAGCTATATTAAAAGTAAATGGGAAGAACTAGCAGAGCATCCAATGGTTGGAGAGGCGAGAATTCAAGGAATGATGGGGGCTATTGAATTGTCTCCAGATAAAAATAACAAAACTCCATTTCGTGCACCCCCAGGAACTGCTGGCCTTAGAACCAGGGAAATATGCTTTGAAAATGGGCTAATTATGCGTCATGTTTATGATAGAATGATAATCTCTCCTCCACTGATTATCAATGAATCAGAAATAGACGAACTGGTATCATTAGCTTGGAAATGTCTCGATCTTTCGATGAAACAACTTAAACAAGAAGGTCTCTGGTCATAAGATACAAACTTCGCCAGTTGACTTATTACGATTAAAACTGTTTAAGACTGAATGTTTGATGAGCAATTAAGAGATAGCCAAATGCCGAAGATTAACGGAAATGAAATTAGAATAGGTAATATAATAAATCACAACGGTGGGTTGTGGCAATGTATGAAAATTCAACATGTTAAGCCAGGAAAAGGCGGGGCCTTTGCTCAGGTAGAGCTAAGAAACCTTCGCAACAACTCCAAGTTAAATGAAAGATTTAGATCGGCAGATAAAATTGAGCGCGTAAGATTAGAGCAAAAGGAACAACAGTTTCTCTATGAAGCGGGAAACGCGCTTATTTTTATGGACCTTGAGACATATGAGCAAATAGAACTTCCAACAGAAATTTTAGGAGAAAGACGGCCTTTCTTACAGGATGGAATGACGGTTAAGATTGAGTATTATGAGGAAGAGGCATTAAATGTTAGTCTCCCAGAAAAAGTAAGGTGTTTTATTAAAGAAACTGAGCCTGCGGTAAAAGGTCAAACTGCTGCCAGCAGTTTCAAGCCTGCTGTTCTTGAAAACGGAATTAGAGTCATGGTACCGCCTTTTGTGAACATTGAGGAAGAAGTGATTATTTCAACCGAAAATTTTGAATACGTTGAGCGTGGCTAGCTCAACAAAATATTATTATACTTTTTGGGAGCATTGATTTGTTTAAAGCAAGTGCCAATCTTAATTTAATGATTAAAGCAGCCAGACAAGCTTCTAGAGGATTGATTAGAGATTTTGGAGAAGTTGAAAACCTTCAGGTTACCGCCAAATCTCTTGGTGATTTTGTTACAAAAGCTGACCTTAAAGCCGAGGAAATTATATATTCTGAATTAACAGAATCTAGACCACATTATGGCTGGTTAGGTGAGGAAAGCTTATCCAAGATAGGAAAGGACCCCACTAGACGCTGGATTGTTGATCCTCTTGATGGAACCACAAATTACATACACGGAATTCCTCATTGGTCAATTTCAATAGCTCTGGAATTTAAATCTGAAATTATTTCTGCTGTTATTTATGACCCTTTAAGGGACGAACTGTTTGTAGCTGAAAAAGGAGTTGGTGCGTGGCTGAATGATAGGCGGCTTAGAGTTTCAAATAGAAAAAATTTGCCAGAAATGCTTTTTTCAACTGGCATACCTTTTGGAGAAAAACCTCATCTTGACCTAACATTACAGGAAATAGAAAAACTTATGCCAATGTGCTCTGGCATAAGAAGAAATGGTTCTGCCGCTTTAGATCTTGCATATGTTTCTGCTGGGAGGTTTGATGCCTTCTGGGAGAGAAATTTAAACCCTTGGGATATAGCTGCTGGAATACTTATAGTTAAGGAAGCAGGTGGCTTTATTAGCAGTATCGGAGACGATAAGAGTCCTATTGAAACTGGAAATATAATTGCTTCAAATACTGAAATTTATAAAAAGTTTAGTAGTATTATCTCTGCGACTTAATCTAATATTTTTAAGATACCACCGTTGCAACTCATATCATTCTTAATTTTGTCAAACTTAACGTATGCTATAGCATAATTATCTAAAAAACTTAATACTTGCCCTATTTCTCTACCATCTGAAAAAATACTTGCCCCATATTCAAGTTTCTTGGAAAACTTTTCTTTATCAAAGTAAACAGTTACTAAACCTTTCCTAAGCGTTGTTTTATGCTTCATTCTAGCTGTTACCTCCTGACCTATAAAACATCCCTTAGTAAAACTAACCCCAGCTATTCTTTCAAATCCTGCCTCAAGAATATATGTCTCATTAGAAATTAACTCTTTACCAAAATCAGGAATGCAATTTTTTATTCTAATCATCTCATATTCATTTTTAACCCACCCTAACTTTTTACTTTCCTCAAACTCAGAAAATTTTGCACCCAATGAATAATTTCGGAAGCCTAGTTTTTTATTTCTTGGGTCAGGGAAAGAATGTTCATTATCAAAATAATTTTTTGACATTACAACAAAGAAATCTGTTTCGGCTATATCCAATTTCATTCTCAACTTATACATGGATAACCTTGTTAAAAAGTCAGCTGTGATCGAGCTGTCTACATCAACAAGAAAAACATTATCAACTGGCGCAAAAATAAAAAAATCAAAAAGGAACTTTCCTTGAGGTGAAAGCAAAGATGCAAAACAACTTTTACTTCCATTTACTTTTTCTATGTCATTTGAGATAAGATTTTGTAAAAATTTTTCAGAGTCTGGCCCATTAATATACAAAATACCCCTATCCTCTAAAATATAAACTTTTTCTATATTCATAATTGATTAATATATAAATATAATATATCTACTTTTAAAACAATGTTAGATCTAATCATTAAAGACGGCGAATGTTATATTAATGGTAATCTCGAGAAAAAAGATATAGGGATTTCTAATAACAAAATTGTTGAGATTGGCGACTTGAAAGATAAATCCAAAGAGACATTTGATGCAAAAGGATTGACTGTTTTA
>Ga0208277_1000556_pt1 | contig 21803 bp, 17 predicted proteins | sample ETNtaG_5_FD_185782 | JGI IMG/M metagenome (GOLD analysis project Ga0208277, IMG submission 185782) | Marine microbial and viral communities from oxygen minimum zone, Eastern Pacific Ocean - ETNP201406SV205 (SPAdes) (version 2) | ecosystem: Environmental > Aquatic > Marine > Oceanic ...
CATCGCTCTCCTGCAGCACCATATCCGGCCCCAACTAGAGCATCAGCTGCTAAATCCATATCAGCGTCTGGCATTACAATCATATGGTTCTTCGCGCCACCGAAACATTGAACACGTTTACCATTTGAGCATCCTTTTCCGTAAATATATTCAGCAATAGGTGTAGAACCGACAAAACCAATTGATTGAATGATGGGATTTTCTAACATTGCATCAACGGCAACTTTATCTCCATTAACAACCTGCAAGACACCCTTTGGTAATCCTGCTTCCTCCATGAGTTCTGTAAGCATCATTGGAACCGAAGGATCTCTTTCAGATGGTTTTAAAATAAAAGCGTTTCCACAGGCAATCGCAGGAGCAAACATCCACATTGGGATCATCGCGGGAAAATTGAATGGGGTTATTCCCCCACAAACACCAAGGGCCTGCCTCATGGAGTACATGTCTATGCCGGGACCAGCACTGTCGGTAAATTCACCTTTGAGCATTTGGGGAGCTCCAATACAATACTCGACTACCTCTAAACCTCTTTGTACATCCCCTTTAGCATCTGGAAAGGTTTTTCCATGCTCTTTACTTAAAGCTTCCGCTAGTTTGTCCATATCTCTATTTAATAAGTCGACAAATTTCATCATTACTCTTGCACGGCGTTGTGGGTTTACTGCTGCCCAGTCAGGCTGAACTGATTGTGCAATAGTCACAGCCGATTGCATTTCCTCCTCGGAGGCTAATGGAACTTTGGCCTGAACTTCACCGGTTGCAGGGTTGTAAACGTCTGCAAATCTGCCAGATGTTCCTTTGACATATTCCCCATTTATATAATGAGATAGCTCTTTCATTTTATTCTCCTCGCTTAGAAAATATATTAGCGCTGTGGTGTGTATTGAACCAGAGGAAATATTTATTCGTAAATTTTAATATTAAAAGACTTAATTTTTTTATGGGTATCAATCTTTGCTGATAATTTTTGATTTTAAAGGTAGTTTGAGCATTTCAAGAATAACCTCTAGCATCTAAATTTTCATAATAAAATACATTTTAATTAAAATAAAAACATTATAGAAGCGTTTAAGAAACCTTTTAATTTCACTAGTTTTGCAAAATTAGTTTAAGGAAAATGAGAATGCGCATAGGTCTTTATCCAGGTACGTTTGATCCTATTACTTTGGGTCATATTGATATTATAAGAAGAGCATCTTTGCTGGTGGACCGGCTTGTGATTGGTGTGGCAATAAATAGCGATAAGTCACCTCTATTTGATTTGGAAGATAGAGTTTCAATGTTGGAGGAGGAATGCAATCATTTATCCAAGCAAGCCGGAACGGAATTTGTAGTTCATCCATTTGAAAATCTGTTAATTGATTGTGCCCATGATGTAGGGGCCCAAGTTATCGTACGTGGTCTGAGAGCAGTCGCTGATTTTGAATACGAATTTCAAATGGTTGGCATGAATAGGTCTTTGGATAACTCTATTGAAACCGTATTCCTAATGGCTGAAGCGAAGCATCAGGCTATTGCTTCAAAATTAGTAAAAGAAATAGCCAGGTTAAATGGTGATATATCTAAATTTGTTACGCCGCATGTTGCCAAAAGGCTACTTAATAAATTGAAAGTATCGAATTAATTTTATAACAATTTAGACATTTCTAAAGCCGTATCGGCCATTCGGTTTGAAAAGCCCCACTCATTGTCATACCAGCTCAATACTCTCACCATATTTTTCTGGAGTACTTTTGTTTGATCTGCCGCAAATATTGAAGAGTGTGGATCATGATTGAAATCCATTGATACTAATTTTTCGTCAGTATAACCAAGCACTCCTTTTAATTCATTTACGGATGAATTTTTGATTATAGAATTTATTTCATTTTCAGAGGTTTCTTTTGATGACTCGAATGTCAGATCGACCACTGATACGTTAGGAGTTGGCACTCGTATAGAAACGCCATCAAGTTTTCCATTCAGTTCCGGAATGACCAGCCCTACAGCACGAGCAGCACCTGTAGATGTTGGTATCATATTTATCGCTGCTGCTCTTGATCTGTAAAGATCAGAGTGCATTGTATCTAGGGTAGGTTGGTCTCCTGTATAACTATGAACGGTAGTCATGAAACCTCTCTTTATTTCTAATTTCTCATGTAAGACCTTAACAACTGGTGCCAAACAGTTGGTTGTACAAGAGGCGTTTGATACAACCAGATCATTTTTTGTAAGTGTTTTATGATTTACGCCAAAAACTATAGTTTTATCAGCATTTGTACATGGAGCAGAAACTAATACTCTTTTAGAACCATTTTTGAGATGCTTACCTGCAGCTTCTTTTTCGTTGAAAATACCGGTACATTCGAGAGCTATATCAATGTCGTTCCAGGGGAGTTCCTCCGGGTTTTTTATTGCTGTGACTCTAATTGGTCCAGTGCCAACATCGATAGTATCTTCAGAAATATCAATTTTATTTGGAAATTTACCGTGGATGCTATCAAACTTGAGTAAATGTGCATTTGTTTTCACAGGTCCCAAGTCGTTTATTGCGATAATAGAAATATCAGTTCGGTTATTTTCTATAATGGCCCTAAGTACATTTCGGCCAATTCGCCCAAATCCATTAATTGCTACTCGAACAGTCACTGTTTATTCCTTCAAAATGATCAATTAATAGTTAGCGCTAACATGGCAGCATCCATTAAATTGTCAATCTTTAAATTACTCAAAAAAAAGAGTTATTTACAATTAAAGGCAAGTTAAAATATGCTTTAATTTTCGTGGAATTTATAAAAGACGGCCCATCGTTGATGCAACATCTGCCATCCTACAAGAAAAGGCCCACTCATTGTCGTACCAAGCTAAAACCCGCACAGTATGTTTCCCAACTACTTTAGTTTGATCCGGAGCAAAAATACACGAGTGTGTTGTATGATTGAAATCTATCGAAACTTTAGGTTCACTATCGTAAGCTAAAACCTGTACCATTTCATTTCTTGCTGCGTGTTCTACAACTGAATTAACATCCTCCACAGTGACTGGAGTGCTTGCTTCAAATGTTAAATCAACAGCACTTACATTAGGTGTAGGTACCCTTAGTGCGGTGCCATCTAATTTTCCATGTAATTCGGGCAAAACTTCTCCTAATGCTTTGGCAGCTCCGGTTGATGTAGGTATCATGGAAGTAGCTGCAGATCTTGCACGGTACAGATCATGGTGCCTTCTATCCAACGTGGGTTGATCCCCTGTATAACTATGTATTGTCGTCATTATCCCCCGCTCAATGCCGATATTATCATTCAATACTTTCGCCAAAGGTGCGAGGCAATTTGTGGTACAAGAGCCATTAGAAACTATTTTATCACTGCTTGTTAATGATCTATGGTTGACACCGTAAACTATCGTTTTGTCAACATTATTAGCGGGTGCAGAAATCAAGACTGACTTTGCTCCTTGTTGAATATGGACTTTAGATTTCAATCCATCGTTGAACATCCCCGTACACTCTAAAACAACGTCACAACCCGACCAATCTAACTCTTCAGGTTCATATGTGGAAAATACTTTCACAGGACCGTAGCCAATATCGAGTGTATCTTTTTCAACAACTATATCACCAGCAAACCTTCCATGAGTACTATCGTATTTTAAAAGGTGCGCGTTTGTTTGAATAGGCCCCGTTGCATTAATTTTTGTAACATGGACATCATTTCTTGCGCTTTCTTTTATATGAGAAATAGTACTTCTTCCGATGCGCCCAAACCCATTTATGCCCACGTTGATTGTCATCTTAAACCCCACCACAGCTTAATTCATAAATACATTAAAGCTATGATTAGAGGAATGAATAAATTGATAATCTTCAATATGTTAGCGGTAAACGTGACAAATAAAACAATGATTGCGCTAACAAAACCATCCCCGATAATAGGACAACGCAAAAATTCGTTTATATTTTGGATTTCACAAGTTTTATAATCTGTTCGGAAGTGATTCCATAATGATTAAATAGGGTGTTAGCTGGTGCAGAAGCGCCAAAACTAGACATTCCGATAAATCCAGAACTTGCTTCTCTGCCCCGTTCTCCCATTAACCATTTATCCCAACTATCTCTGACACCAGCTTCAATCGCAATTCTAACATGCCGCCCTCCGGGAAGAATGCGTTTGCGATATTTTTCGTCTTGTTTTTCGAAGAGTTCCATACAAGGCATTGATACTACTCTTGTACCTATACCTTCACTTTGTAGTTCTGCTCTTGCAGTAAGTGCCAGCGAGACTTCTGATCCTGAGGCGATTAATATTACTTGTCTCTTTCCCTCGGCTTCCGCCAAAATATAGGCACCTTTTGATGATAAATTTGCGGATTTATATTTTATCCTTAAAGTTGGAAGCCCTTGTCTCGTAAGTGCGAGCACTGAAGGTGCATTTTTAGAATGCAAAGCAATTTCCCAAGATTCGGCCGTCTCTACGCTGTCAGCAGGTCTGAATACTAAAGTATTAGGAGTAGAACGGCTTATTGCTAAATGCTCAACTGGTTGGTGAGTTGGGCCATCTTCACCCAAGCCTATGCTATCGTGGGTCATTACAAATATTGTTGGTATCTTCATTAATGCAGCAAGGCGCATTGAGGGTCTTGCATAATCGGTGAAACACATAAAAGTTCCACCATAAGGCCGTAGTCCTCCGTGGAGAGCCATACCATTCATGGCGGCAGCCATGCCATGTTCACGTACGCCCCAATGTATATATCGACCTTTTCTATTATCTATATCGAATACTGTCATGTCTGATGATTTTGTATTATTCGAGCCTGACAGATCAGCCGAGCCCCCTATCGTCTCAGTCATAATGGGGTTGATAACATCTAAGATCATCTCGCTCGACTTGCGAGTTGCTACTTTAGGCTGTTCAATGCTTATTGACTTTTTGAACTTGTTAATTTCTCTGGCAAGCTTTGGAGGCACTTCCATCGAGTGCATTCTTGAAAACTCAGACCTTCTCTTCGATGAAAGTGAAGTGTAACGATTTTCCCAAGATATCTTCTCTTTTTGGCCTTTTTTGCCAAGTTCTTCCCATGCTTTTTTCACTTCGGGTGGAACATAAAATTTTTCTTGGCTCCACCCGTAAACTTTTTTTGTTTCTTCAATTAATTTGCTATCAGTGAGTGCGCCGTGACCTTTCGACGTATCTTGAGCTGATGATCCCAGAGCGATATGCGTCTCACAGGCTATCATTGTTGGTTTGTTGCTTTTTTTAGCCTCAATTATTGCTCGGTCAATTTCGACAGGGTTATGGCCGTCAATTTCTAAAACATGCCAACCCGACGACCTAAATCTTTCAACTTGGTTGGTATTGTCGGATAATTCAACTTTTCCATCAATCGTTATATTGTTATTATCCCAGAATACTATTAGTTTTGATAATTTTTGTCTTCCAGCTATGGTAATTGCTTCCTGACTGACACCTTCCATTAGACAGCCGTCTCCAGCAAATACATATGTATAGTGATCGACTATACTTTTACCAAAATTTGCTCTTTGAATTTCTTCGGCCATGGCGAAACCAACAGAATTAGCAATTCCTTGCCCTAACGGACCAGTCGTAGTTTCAATTGCATCGGATAAAAAGTTTTCTGGATGGCCGGCCGTTTTAGCTCCTAATTGGCGAAAGTTTTTTATCTCTTCTAAAGGAAAATCGTTATAACCTGTTAAATACAGCAGGCTATATAGAAGCATTGAGCCATGACCTGCAGATAAAATTAGTCTGTCTCTGTCGGTCCATAAAGGCGCTTTAGGATCAAATTTTAAGTGATTAAAGAATAGAACAGTTGCTACGTCTGCCATACCCATTGGCATACCAGAATGTCCAGAATTTGCTGCTGCAACCGCGTCTAAGGTTAAAACTCTTATGGCTGTGGAATTTGCCCAATGTTGAGGATATTCTTTTCGTAATTTTTCAATAAGCATGGCACGAAGCGTTCCCTATTTGTGTAATAGGCTCTTTATCAGGATGAAATTGAATATCAAGCTATCGGTTAAAAAATGCTTTGATAAAACAAGTAATTTTTAATTTCTTGTTATAAACTGAGTGAAATTGAGTTTATTTTTGATTCGTAAAATTTACTTAATTCTGAATGGATAAGAATAGAAAGAGTGCACTAGATGCAGCCGTTTGAAAAATTAAAAGATCGATTAAATGACGCTTTAGAAAAAATAGAAATTTCATTAGAAACAGAATTAGAAAATAGAGAAAATGATAGCTCTTTGGAATCCCTCATTTCAGAGAATGAAGGTTTAAAACGTCAAGTAGGCTCTCTTAAAGCTGAGTTGGAAAATTCAAGTAAAGATAGGGAAGCACATTCAAATATTGAAGGTTTGAGCGCTGAGTTGTCCAATCTGAAAGAAGAGCGAGAACAGGAAAAGAAAGAATTGCAATCACTTTACGATCAATTATCTGCGGCGTTAGCTGCTAGTGGGGAGACAGTTTAATGCCAGAAGTTGCAATTAACATTGGTGACAAAAAATTTACGGTTACATGTCAACCTGGTGAAGAGAGTGCATTAGAAGCTGCTGCAAGCCTTTTAAATGATGAAGCTTCCTTTCTAGTTAGTGAGATAGGACAGCTTTCAGAACAAAAATTGTTGTTGATGTCAGGTTTGATGTTGGCTGATAAAATGACTTCTCAATCCGAGAAATTGGCAAAAGCTGAAAAAGCTCTCGAAGAAACCTTGGCCAAAGCTAAAAAGTTAGAAGAAAATGATGCTTCACGAGAGGCACAATTTGATGACAATTATTTAGAGCAATTAACGAATATTACGGAAAAGGCGGAAAACTTAGCATACAAGATAGCCAACTAGACCCCTCTAAGCATTCGACTCTCGTATTTTGTCTGCTGCACCTTTATCGTATTTTATTTCATTCTCATCAAACATTGTATCCAATTCACCCGACATTGTCATTTCAGTGATTATATCGCACCCGCCAACGAATTCACCTTTGACATATAATTGTGGGATTGTTGGCCAATCGGAATAATCTTTGATCCCCTGCCTAATGTTTTCGTCAGCCAGAACATTCACGTCTTGATAATCTACTTCCATATAATTCAGTACCCCTGCAACGCGGCTGGAAAATCCACACTGTGGCATCGATTTAGTACCCTTCATGTATAGCACAACGTCGTGCGATTTTATTGTTTCATCAATTATTGATTTTGTATCTGACACAATTAAGACCTTTCACATTTTGTTTTAATATTTATCCTTCTGGTACTTTTGTAGTAAGTGCTAATGCATGAAGTTCACCATGAGAGCCGTCCATTTTACCTTTAAGAGCAGAGTAAACAATGCGCTGTTGTTGTACTCTATTTTTGCCACGAAAACTTTCATCAATGACCTCTGCGGCGTAGTGATTGCCGTCACCAGCTAAGTCAGTAATTTCGACGGAAGCGTCCGGTAATGCTTCCTTTATCAAAGCTTCTATTTCATTCGCTTGCATTACCATGGCCTGTTCCTTTAATAATAGTTAATCTAGGGTGCCAATTCATTGTTAACAATATATATTTAAAAAAAAATTGTTTTAACTTTGAAATAGGTATTTAAATGTGTCCGAAAAAATGGCTGAAAGCGAAACTAGCTCGGATCTTGAATTTCCAAAAATGATTGCATCACCTTTGAAACTACCAACCGTCTGGATAGGAATATTTTGCTTACCTGCTTCAACAAGTAGAGCTTCTGCTTGATCGAATTCACATGCGATCAGATATCGTGCCTGATCTTCTGCAAATAAAAACTCAGTACTTTCTTCATAAATTTCAAAACCTATCTCGGATCGATGGGCAAGTTCAAAAGCAGCGAGAGCTAAACCGCCGTCTGACAAATCAATACAAGCATTTATTAATTCTCTATTTTCCAGAACAAAGTTACCGTGTTTTTTTTCAACTTCTAAATTAACTTTTGGAGCGTCTCCATCACCTCTATTGAAGACCTCATGGAGTAAAGCGGTTTGGCCTAGATGACCGTGAGTTTCCCCGATTAGTATTGCCATACTTCCTTCAGAAGCCCTACCATTTATAGGATTTTCTGCTTCGTCAATTAGTCCAACGGCCCCAATTGTTGGTGTTGGATTTATTGATACTCCATCTGTTTCATTATATAAACTAACGTTACCTGAAACAATTGGCATGTTTAGCTCTTTTACGGCCTGAGAGATACCCTTAATTGCTTGAACAAACTGCCCCATTATTTCTGGCTTTTCAGGGTTTCCAAAGTTTAAGTTATCTGTCGCAGCCAGTGGCTTTGCACCAACGGAAACTAAATTCCTATATGCTTCTGCTACTGCCTGCTTTCCTCCTTCAAATGGATTTGCCTGAACATATCTTGGAGTTACGTCACTCGTAAATGCGATTGATTTTTTTGTTCCATGAACCCTAACGATGCCCGCGCTAAAACCTGGTCGCTCAATAGTATCGGCCATTACCTGACTGTCATATTGTTCGTAAATCCAACTTTTTGAACAGTAATTCGCGGACGAAATTAAAGCTTTCAAACCATCAATTGCGTTCACTTCTACAACGTCTTTTAACTCGTTATGTGGCTGTGCTTCAACCCATGGTCTATCGTATTCAGGCGCATTACCCGCCAGTGCCTTTAAAGGAAGATCAGCTTTCACAACACCGTCTAATTTTATGAGAAACCTATCCTCCGAGATAGTTTCACCAACAACAGCAAAATCTAAATCCCATTTGTCAAAAATTGTTTTTGCTATGTTTTCTTTTTCAGGGTCCAAAACCATCAGCATTCTTTCTTGGCTTTCAGACAGCATCATTTCATAGGCGCTCATATTAGGTTCTCGAGTTGGAACTTTTTCTAGGTCCAAGCTTATCCCTAAATTACCTTTGTCCCCCATTTCTACAGCTGAACAAGTGAGACCTGCAGCTCCCATATCTTGAATTGAAATAACCGCACCTGTCGCCATGAGTTCTAGGCAGGCTTCCATCAAACGTTTTTCTGTGAAGGGGTCACCAACTTGAACTGTAGGTCGCTTTTCCTCAATTGTATCGTCGAATTCAGCACTCGCCATCGTAGCGCCGCCCACTCCGTCGCGTCCAGTTTTTGCTCCAAGGTATACAACTGGCATACCGATCCCCGAAGCTGCTGAGTAGAATATTTTATCTTTATCAACCAAACCTGCTGCAAACGCATTGACTAAACAATTTCCATTATAAGAAGAGTCAAACCTCGTTTCACCTCCAACTGTAGGAACACCAAAGCAGTTTCCGTATCCTCCTATGCCGGATACTACACCGTTAACTAGTTGATTTGTTTTATAATGATTTACGTCACCAAAGCTCAAAGAATTCATTACTGCGATTGGCCGAGCACCCATCGTGAAAACATCTCGAAGAATTCCTCCAACGCCAGTCGCTGCTCCTTGGTATGGTTCTATATAGCTAGGATGATTGTGGCTCTCCATTTTAAAAACCAAAGCTTGGTTATCACCAATATCTATAATCCCTGCATTCTCTCCTGGTCCACAAATAACTTGAGAACCTTCAGTAGGTAGAGTTCGAAGCCACTTTTTCGAAGATTTGTACGAACAGTGCTCATTCCACATTGCTGAAAAAATACCTAACTCCGTGAATGTAGGAGTTCTGTTGATAATGGATAAAATTAAATCGTATTCATCTGACTTTAAACCATGCAATTCAATAAGTTCTTTGGTTATGTCAGGCTCATTCATTTTCAGCTCACTTTCATTGATTATTTAATATGCCATGCTTTTTGAAAGAGCAATGAATTGGGATAATCTATTGTCTTTAGTCAATCATTTGAGCTCTTAAGGCTTTTCGATGCTCTATAATTTCTGATTGAACAAAATCCCTAAAAGCTTCAATTCGTTTTGAATGACGCAACTCTTCGGGAAAAGCCAAATACACGGGAACATCATTCGACTGGACTTCTTCAAGAACTGGAACCACACCATCAAATTCTTGGGTCACATAATCTGGTAAAACTCCGATGCCTAAATCATGAATGACGGCTTGTAGAACTCCAAAATAATTATTTACCGTAAGCATAGATGGTATCTCTTGGGTCATAAGCCGTTGGACCAAAGCAAGACCTGAAGACACTTGAGCTGATCTAGGGTTTTGACATATCAGCCTATGATTTTTCATATCAATTTCGCTTTCGGGAGTACCGTATATTTCGAGATATTTTGGAGAGGCAAAAAGGCGCATTTTTACAGTCATTAAGCGTTTTCTAATTAAATCAGCTTGGCTAGGTTCTTTCATTCTTATCGCCACATCTGCTTCTCTCATAGGCAAATCTAAAACTCGCTCCTCAAGCATCAAATCTATTTTTAGTTCGGGATATTTTTCGTAGAGTTTGGGTAATCGAGGAGCCAACCAAAGGGTTCCAAAACCTATAGTGGTGGTAACTCTTAATTCACCAAATACTTCCTCTTCACTGTCTCGAATACGTGCCGATGCGGCATCTAATCTTTTGTGCATGCTGTTTGTTGCATCAAACAAAAGCTCTCCCTGTTCCGTTAGTATAAGTCCACGAGCATGTCTGTGAAAAAGAGTGGTATTTAGGCTTTCTTCCAGTGATCGTACTTGTCTGCTAACTGCCGACTGAGATAGCCGCAGAGTTTCTCCAGCGTGAGTAAGGCTACCTGCATCCGCCACAGCATGAAAAATTCTTAATTTATCCCAATCCATATTCTACCTCTAGATTGTTGATTTATTGCACGATTCTAGATTGTGTTAAACGCCATTATAGACGTAACGTGAAAATTAAAGATTTTTACTGGCACAAGTCTAAGTAGCGCACTAATCTTATTGATAGGTTAGGGAAATGGATATGGCGAATACATCTATTAATTTGGATGATAAATTTAATATAAAAAAGTCTAATGTTTTATTAAATGGAACTCAGGGTCTTGTTCGTCTGATGCTTGGCCAAAAGCTCCGAGATGAGAAGCAAGGTCTGAATACGGCTGGATTTGTTACGGGTTATAGGGGTTCGCCCCTGGGAGCTGTAGATTTTCAGATGAGACGTGCATCTAAGGAATTGCTGGCTTCAAATATTAAATTTAAAGAGGCCTTGAACGAAGACTTAGCCACTACGGCTTTGTGGGGTGCTCAACAAGCTGAACTGCGAGGAGAGGGGCTTTATGATGGTGTTTTTGGTCTTTGGTATGGAAAAGGTCCAGGAGTAGATCGATCTGGCGATGCCATGCGCCACGCTAACATGGCAGGAAGCTCCGTTAATGGTGGCGTTTTAATGGCTATGGGGGATGACCACTCTGGTGAGAGCTCAACCGTTTTGCATCAGTCTGATTTGGCAATGATTGATGCTGGTATGCCCATTTTAAGTCCGGCGGGCGTGCAAGAAATCCTTGATTACGGTTATTATGGCTTTGAGCTATCGAGATATAGTGGTCTTTGGGTTGGTTTAAAAACCATGAAGGATACCATCGAAGTGACTTCTGTAGTTGACGGTGATCCTTTTAGGATGAGGTTCAAAAACCCCAAGCCCAAGTCTGGCGCTGACAATTTAAACATTCGTTTGGTTGATACTCCAGCAGATCAAGAAAAAAGGCTATTAAGTGACAAAAAGATAGCAGCAGAGGAATTTGCACGGATCAATAGGATTGATAAAGTTGGCATACCTAAAGGCAATGCTAAAATTGGCTTGGTTGCTGCGGGCAAAAATTGGTTAGATTTAATACATTCTTTGTCGCTTCTGGGAATAAATGAACCAGAAGCCAAAGCATTAGGTATAACGAGTTACAAAATTGTTCAAACTTGGCCCATTGACCGGCAGAGTTTACTTGAGTGGGCCGATCAGCTTGATCTAATAATAGTAATTGAGGAAAAGCGTAAAATTATTGAAACTCAAATTAAAGACGCTCTTTTTTCAGTTGCTAGTAAAACGCGTGTCTACGGTGGTCATAAAAACGATGAAAACTTATTTTTTGATCATGGTGTATTGGATCCTTTAGAAATTGCGTCTGCACTTGGACAAATTTTTAAAGAGGAGGGATGCAGTAATAACTCTCTGGAACTTGGTTTAAAAAAGATCATAGAAGTGCAATCAGCCGATAACGCACCGGATTTGGCAGAGCGACTTCCATATTTTTGTGCAGGATGCCCTCATAATAGCTCTACCATTGTTCCTGAAGGGTCTAGAGCGTACGCAGGAATAGGGTGCCATTATATGGCCCAATGGATGGACCGGGAGACGCTTGGTTTTACTCACATGGGGGGAGAAGGAGCCAATTGGATTGGAGAGTCATTATTTTCTAAACGGGGCCATGTTTTTCAAAATATAGGTGATGGTACTTATAATCACTCTGGTATTCAGGCAATTCGAGCTGCTGTCGCCGCAAATACCGATATAACCTATAAAATTTTATTTAATGATGCGGTCGCAATGACTGGAGGACAAGGTAACGACGGTCAATTAACTGCAGTGCGTATTGTCAATGAACTTTTGGCAATAGGAATTGAAAATACTGTCTTAGTCTATGATGATAAAGAGGACTTATCTTTAAGTGAATTTCCATCCAAAATTGAGAAGTTTGATCGTACAAAACTTAATTATGTACAAGAAAAATTATCTAAAACCAAAGGCGTAACGGCTATTGTTTATGTTCAGACTTGTGCAGCTGAAAAAAGGAGAAGAAGAAAGCGAGGATTATTCCCAGATCCTAATAAGAGGCTATTTATTAATACAGATATTTGTGAGGGCTGCGGTGATTGCGGAGTTCAATCAAACTGTGTTGCCGTCACGCCCATTGAAACTGAACTTGGGCGTAAGCGAGAAATTGATCAATCAAACTGTAATAAGGATTTTAGCTGTTTAAACGGCTTTTGTCCGTCTTTTGTATCTCTAGAAGGGGCTTCAGTTAAGAAGTCGGAACAAACAGATTTTGTATTACCCACTTTAGAGCAACCAAAAATACCATCTATTGATGGATCTCATAATATTGTTGTCACAGGTGTGGGAGGATCTGGCGTTGTAACAATAGGCGCACTGATTGCTCAGGCGGCCCAAATTGATGGTTTAGGTGCAGGAATGATGGAAATGGCAGGTTTAGCCCAAAAGGGTGGCGCTGTTCATATTCATTGCAGGTTGGCGAAATCTCCAAATGAAATATCTGCCATTAGGGTCACAATGGGAGAATGTGATGCCTTGATTGGTGGTGATTTAGTCGTAAGCTCTGGTTCAAAATGCCTCAATTTAACTGCTACTGGACGCACAAAGGCGGTTGTAAACTCAGACCAAATTGTAACGGGAGAATTCACCAGAAATACTGAATTTGAGGTTCCAAATGACCAATTAATTGTGTCTATGGAGGCGAAACTAAAAGAAGGCTTGTCGCTGCTTAACTCAAGTAAAATAGCCACTAAACTGATGGGAGATTCTATCTACTCAAATATGTTAATTCTTGGTGCTTCTTGGCAAAAAGGGCTTCTACCTTTAAGTCATGAGGCCTTGTCCCATGCAATCAAACTTAATGGAGCGTTCGTTGACCAAAACTTGCGAGCTTTTGAGATAGGCCGCTGGGCAGCACTTTATCCTGATGATGCCAATAAAATGATTTCTAGCCCTATAGTATATTTAAAAGACTCACTATCAGACCGAATAGACTATAGAAAAAAACATCTCGAAGCCTTCCAAGGAAAAACACTTTCTAAAAAATATATAGATGTAATTGAATCATTTGAAGATAAAGAAATCAAAGAGGTAGTTGCAATCAATTATCATAAAGTTTTGGCTTACAAGGACGAATATGAAGTTGCTCGATTACATCTTGGTACACGCCAAAAAGTGGCTGAAAAGTTTGAAAATGTAAAAAAGATAAAATTTCATTTAGCGCCTCCATTAATTTCAAAAGAGGGGAAAAATGGTAGGGCCAAAAAAATTGAATTTGGAGAGTTTACTATCCATATCTTTAAAATTCTTGCATGGCTAAAGTGGTTGCGGGGTACAAAATTTGATATTTTTTCATACTCTAAAGATAGGCGCTTAGATCTAGACCTAATTAAGGAGTACCAATATGATTTGGAGTTTGTAAAAAAAGTTAATCTCGATAAAGATAAGGAATTAATTTTAGAGTTGTTAAATCTTCCTGCATCAATAAAAGGGTTTGGAATCGTAAGACGAAAAAATTATGAAGCAGTTTCAATTCAGCGAAAAAATTTGTTAAAAAAGATAAGTAACTCATCAGAGATTTTGGGTCATGCCGCAGAATGAAGCATTTTTAATGGAATAAAATTGTTACAAAAACTTTTATAAACAGTTAAAACAGAAAAAAAGATTTATAACAAATGGACACCTGGCTATTATTCCAATGCGAGCAAATCAATCTCATAAAAATGGCCAGTTGAATTTATATCAGCATGGGTAGATAACTTTAAATGTACAAAATCGCTATTTTGGGTGCTTCTGGCTACACTGGCGCAGAGTTGGTCCGAATAATATTTAACCATCCTGAAATGGAAATTGGAGTTTTGGCCGCTCATTCTAAAGCTGGCCTTACAGTGGGCAAGGTTTTTCCTCATTTGCGATCTTTGAAATTGCCCCCTTTAATCAAAATTGAAGATGTGGATTATTCAGGCATTGACCTTTGCATTTGTGCTTTACCACATAAAACTTCGCAAGAAGTTATAAAAGGAATTCCAAATGATTTAAGACTAATTGATTTGAGTGCAGATTTCCGTCTCCAGAGTGCTGATGATTATGAAAGATGGTATGGTAATGCTCATCAAGCTTTGGAAGTGCAAGATGAGGCAGTTTACGGACTAACGGAATTTTACCGTCAAGAAATCAGCGGTGCGCGAGTTGTGGCAGGTACTGGTTGTAACGCTGCGACGGGTCAATATATTTTGCGGCCTTTAGTTGAAAAAGGGATCATTGATCTTGAAAATATAATTCTAGATTTGAAGTGCGCCGTTTCAGGAGCTGGTAGATCGCTAAAAGAAAATTTATTGCATTCAGAACTGTCGGAGGGAACAAATGCTTACTCTGTTGGTGGCGTGCATAGACACCTAGGTGAGTTTGATCAGGAATTATCTAGAATAGCTGGGAGAGCTGTAAAAATTCAATTTACTCCCCATTTGATACCAGCAAACAGAGGTATTTTAGCTACTGCCTATGTACATGGGAACTATCAAGAAGTTAGAAAAGTGCTTTCCCAAAGATATGAAAATGAACACTTTATTCATATTTTGCCAAATGGAGAGACACCCAGTACTCACCATGTTCGAGGGTCGAATGAGTGTCACATTGGCATAGTTTCTGATCGGATTGAAAATCGCTGTATTATTGTTGCAGCGCTCGATAATCTAACAAAAGGTAGTTCTGGACAGGCCGTACAGAATGCCAATCTTATGCTTGGGATTGATGAGGCTGCTGGTCTCAATTTAGTGCCTCTTTTTCCGTAGTTCATGAAAAGTTTAAAAAAACAGCGTCGAATACAAGTAATTCTTATTACTTTTATTTCTCTAGCTTTAGCGACGGCACTTATAGGCTATGCAATGCGTGATGGAATAAATTTTTTTAGGTCGCCTTCTGAAGTTTTACAACAACCCCCAAATAAGAATGAAACCTTTCGAATAGGTGGACTTGTTAAAGATGGTAGTTTGGTTCGAGGTTCTGGAACCGTTATTTATTTTATTGTTACGGATGGTAATAAATCTGTGCCGGTTGAGTATTCAGGAATTTTACCAGATCTCTTTGCTGAGGGGCAAGGAATGATAGCTACAGGTAATTATATTGGAGGAAAGTTTATTGCTTCAGAAATTTTGGCAAAACATGACGAGAATTACATGCCAAAGGAAGTTTTAGATACTTTAAAAGAGCAGGGTTTATATAAAAAAATAGGTAATTAAACTCAATTACTATGAGCTATATATTCAACTAATTTTTATCTTAAATTGCGACAATTATTCATTAAATAAGCATGGAAAGCTTTACAATTTAGAATTATATTAACTTAATGTTGAACGAAATCGGACATTTCAGCTTATTGTTGGCGTTCTGCGTAGCCCTAATACAGGCAACGATCCCTCTTTATGGCGCGCACAAAGGCAGAATTGATCTAATGGCTATTGCAGAAAGTGCCGCAAACCTACAGTTTGCTCTTTTATTGGCCGCGTTTAGTGCCCTCACACATGCGTTCGTGACTTCAGATTTTTCCGTTAAATTGGTTGTTTTAAATTCGCATTCTCTAAAACCAATGCTTTACAAAATAACGGGTGTTTGGGGGAACCATGAAGGGTCTATGCTGTTATGGGTTCTAATATTATCCCTTTTTGGTGCCTCTGCTTCTTGGTTTGGTGCGAATTTACCCGTCATATTGAAGACACGAGTTCTTTCAGTGCAAGGAGCTATAGGGGTAGCTTTCCTTGCATTTATAATCTTTACCTCAAATCCTTTTGAACGAGTGCAAATACCACCTTTTGATGGACAAGACCTCAACCCTCTTCTTCAAGATCCAGGGTTAGCTTTCCACCCACCGTTTTTATATTTGGGGTATGTCGGCTTATCTATGGCATTTTCTTTTGCTGTCGCGGCATTAATTGAAGGAAAAATTGATGCCGCTTGGGGTAGGTGGGTTCGCCCATGGACACTTGCAGCTTGGATATTTCTAACCATTGGAATTGCACTTGGAAGTTGGTGGGCCTATTACGAATTAGGGTGGGGAGGTTTTTGGTTTTGGGATCCAGTAGAAAATGCGTCTTTTATGCCTTGGCTATTGGCTGCTGCTCTATTGCATAGCGCTATAGTGGTGGAAAAAAGGGAAACCTTAAAAAGCTGGACTATCCTTTTAGCTATTCTTGCATTTGGGTTTTCTTTGATTGGAACTTTTATAGTGCGTTCAGGTGTTTTGACCTCTGTTCATGCATTCGCCAATGATCCTGAAAGAGGGTTTTTTATATTAATTATTTTAGGCTTTTTCATGGGGGGCGCTTTAATACTGTTTAGTTTTAGATCTGGTGCAATGGAATCTCATAGTGTTTTTTCACTAGCAAGTAGAGAAACAGCACTAATTTCAAATAACGTATTACTAGCAGTGTCAGCCTTTGTTGTTTTTTTAGGAACGATATGGCCCTTGGTCGCTGAATTATTTTTTGATAGAAAACTGTCGGTTGGCCCCCCATTCTTTAATGCAGCTTTTACACCTTTTATGATTTTGTTGGGCTTATTATTACCTTTGGGATCAAATTTATCTTGGAAAAGAGCCAGTATAATAAAAACGGTGAATAAGTTTTTAGCCGTGTTCATACTCTGCATATGCTTTTCGGGATTTATTTGGTCAATCCAGACTGGGCAAAGTTTGATTGGACCAATTGGTGTATTTCTAGGCAGCTGGATAGTGATGGGAGCAATAATCGACTTATTATCAAAACTTGGTAACTCACGATCTATGAGAAGGTTGATTTTTTTACCAAGGGCTGACTTTGGTAAATTCTTTGCTCATGCTGGACTTGGTGTGACTATGTTTGCGATTGCCGCTCTTTCATCATGGGAAAAAGAAGATATACGAGTTGTTTCTATTGGAAGTAGTTGGAAATTAGGTTCGTATGAATTGAAACTTGATGATGTAGTAGAGGTCCGTGGGCCAAACTATTTTTCAACAATGGGTATAATTCCGGTTTCAAAAGAGGGTTCTGAACTTATTACTCTGAGACCGGAAAAACGAAACTATCCTATTGCCCAAATGCCTACGACGGAGGCCGCAATAGATTATCGGATTTCTCGAGATCTATACGTTGTTTTGGGTGATCAACAATCAGAAAATGCTTGGACCGTTAGAACCTACTTGAAACCATTTGCTAATTGGATTTGGGGCGGTTGCGCTATGATGGCTTTAGGAGGCATTTTAAGTTTGACAGATCGGAGGTTAAGAATTGCGGCTGGCTCAAAAAGAGAAAAAAGTTTAGGTCAAGCCACATGAGAACTCTGTTCTTCGCTGTTTTGTTAATTAGTATTCCTTTTGCTTCTTACTCCGTCGAACCAACTGAAGTTTTGATTGATCCGGTTTTGGAAGAGCGGGCACGGATTATTTCCAAAGATCTTAGATGTTTAGTCTGCCAAAATGAAAGCATCGACGATAGCAATGCAAATCTAGCAAAAGATCTCCGTATTTTAGTGAGAGAAAGGCTGGTAGCTGGTGATAGTGATGATGAAGTTTTGAATTTTATTGTCGATCGCTATGGTGAATTTGCTCTATTAAAGCCGAGATCTGATGGTTTTAATTTGATACTTTGGTTATCAGGGCCACTGATGTTATTAATTGCTTTAATAATTTCTTTTACATTCATAAGTTCAAAACAAAAAAGTAAACGCCACATTACCACAGGTTTATCAGACCATGAAAAAAAAGAATTAAGCAAAATTGTAAATGAAGATTAATTTTGGCGCAGTGAAGCAAGGTAAAGCTAGTTCCGAAATTTAAAGGATAAGGTTATGAACTACGAGACAATAGAACTAGAAATCAAAGACCAAGTTGCGATTATACGTTTAAACCGACCAGACGTAAAAAATGCCCTTAATACTCAAATGAGAGCCGAAATTACCCAATCCGTAACTCAAATGGGAAAAGAGGCTAGGGTGGTCGTTATAACGGGGTCTGGATCTGCTTTTTGCTCTGGACAGGACTTGGGGGATAGAAAATCAGTTTCTCAAATTGATCTCGAACGGACTCTAAGAGATGAGTATGAACCTATGCTACGCTCTATTTTGGATTGTCCCGTTCCAACAATAGCTGCAATTAATGGAGCTGCTGCAGGAGCAGGGGCTAATTTAGCTTTGGCTGCTGATGTAGTTATTGCTTGCGAGTCGGCTTACTTTTTGCAGGCGTTCACAAGAATTGGTTTAATTCCAGATGCTGGTGGTACTTATATAATGCCAAGAACAATGGGAAAAGCCAAAGCAATGGGTGCATCATTATTTGCCGATAAAATAACAGCACATCAGGCTGATCGCTGGGGTTTGATTTGGGAGGCAGTACCTGATGATTCTTTTGAAAAGGTTTGGCTTGCTCGCGCAAATCACTTAGCTAATGGTCCAACCGTAGCTTATGGATACTTAAAGGATGCTTTAAAAAGCTCTTATGATAATGACCTTAATAGTCAGTTGTCACTTGAAGCAAAGCTACAAAACAAGTGTGGTAATACTCGAGATTTCCAAGAAGGCGTTTTGGCTTTCCTACAGAAGAGAGAGGCCAAATTCGAAGGGCGATAATAAATATTTAACGCTTTTCTATGTCGGTATAGTCTCGTGGGACCTCTCCGAGATATAGCTGCCTGGGTCGCCCTATTTTGACCTGTGGATCAGCGATCATTTCTTTCCACTGAGAAATCCATCCCACCGTACGAGAGAGAGCAAAAATAGGGGTGAACATAGAAGTGGGAAAACCCATCGCTTCTAGTATAATACCAGAATAGAAATCTACATTTGGAAACAACTTTTTATCAACGAAGTATTCATCATTCAGTGCCACTTCTTCTAGTTGTTTTGCGACTTGAAGTAGTGGGTTATTGTTAACGCCTAGTAAATCTAAAACCTCGTCGGCGGACCTTTTTAAAACTTTTGCTCTCGGATCAGTATTTTTATAAACACGGTGTCCAAATCCCATAAGTCTAAACGGGTCATCTTTGTCCTTAGCGCGTTTTATAAATTCAGGTATTCTATCTGCTGTGCCAATTTCACGTAGCATTTCTAGACATGCCTGATTAGCACCACCATGAGCTGGGCCCCATAAACATGCTATGCCGGCTGCGATGCATGCAAACGGGTTGGCTCCAGAACTTGATGCTAGACGAACTGTACTCGTCGAAGCATTTTGCTCATGATCAGCATGTAGCGTAAATATTCGGTCCATTGCTCTGCTTAAAATTGGGTTAACCTCATAATTCTCAGCAGGTACAGCAAAACACATTCGTAAAAAATTTGACGCATAATCCAGATCATTGCGTGGATAAACAAACGGTTGTCCTATCGTATACTTGTATGCCATAGCCGCAATTGTTGGCATTTTTGCGATCATTCGTATTGAAGCAACTTCCCGTTGCCACGGATCATTAACGTCAGTACTATCATGATAGAAGGCAGACATAGCTCCAACAACGCCAGTCATTATCGCCATAGGGTGAGCATCACGTCTAAAACCTCGAAACAGGTAGCCCATTTGCTCATGGATCATTGTGTGATTAGTCACTCTATTTTCAAAATCTTCCAACTCAGCTGGTGTTGGTAAATTTCCATATAAGAGGAGAAAACAGACCTCTAAATAGTGTGAATGTTCTGCAAGTTGGTCAATTGGGTATCCTCTATGAAGAAGTTCACCCTTCCCTCCGTCAATGAAAGTAATTGTGCTATCACAACTAGCGGTCGACGTGAATCCAGGATCATATGTAAAAACTCCAGCCTCACCGTAAAGCTTTCTTATATCTAGTACGTCAGGACCTGCCGTAGGAGACATAATTGGCAAGTCGTACTCCTTACCGTCAAGTAAAAGCTTTGCCGTTTTTGAAGTTTCTACCATATCAATTTTCTTTCTTTTTCAGCATCCATGCATCGCAGTAATATTTTTTCATTAACAGAAAGCTTTAACAACCCTAAACATTAGTTAGTCTTGCTATTGTTTCATTACGGCCAAGAACAAGCATCATGTCAAAGACACTAGGAGTTTTTGTTTGTCCTGAAAGAGCTGATCTGATGGGCGGCGCTAATTTCCCAAATTTTACTCCAAAACTTTCGGCGACGCTATTGCAAATTTTTTCTAATTCTTCCCTTTTCCAGGTAGCATTTTGCAAGTGCGGCGTCAATGCGTCCAACATTGCGAGTCCTTTTTCATCTAGGCTTAGCTGAGCGTCAGAACTCACCTCAATTGGCCTACTATTCAAAATAAATGACGCTTTTTCAACAAGTTCAGATAATGTTTTAACCCTATCTTTAAGGCAGTACAGACCTTTCTTCAAAAGAAAGATTTTGTTTTCAGAAAGAGATTGTCCCTTCACTTTTGTTAGAAATTCGAGAGTTTCATGCAGCAGTGCAGCATCATCTGAGTTTTTTAGGTGCTGGCCGGATAAAAACTGTAACTTCTTCAAATCAAATCTTGCAGCAGATTTTCCAATGTCAAATAGATTAAACCATTCCAAAGCTTGCTGATCTGTAAAATATTCATCATCCCCATGGCTCCAACCTAGCCTAGCCAAATAATTTCGCAATCCTCTCGCGGGGTAACCGCTTAATTCATATTCTTCAATACTGGTCGCACCGTGTCTTTTTGACATTTTTTTTCCATCTTCGCCATGAATTAACGGAATGTGCGCATATACTGGGATATTCCAACCCAAAGCCTCGTAAATCAAGTTTTGCCTAGCCGCATTGTTTAAGTGGTCGTCACCCCTAATTACATGGGTGATACCCATGTCATGATCGTCTACCACGACTGCAAGCATATAAACTGGCGAACCATCAGACCTAAGTAAAACCATATCGTCTAACTGATTATTTTTTATGCTGATTTTTCCTTGAACTTCATCCTGAATAATTGTTTCACCTGTTTCAGGGGCTTTAATTCTTATAACATAGGGACTGTCAGGATAATTCGATGGGTCAGCGTTTCTCCAAGGGCTTTTAAACAGAGTTGATGTGCCACCTTTTAAAGCTGTTTCTTTAAAAGTCTGAATTTCCTCTGGAGAAGCGAAACACTTGTAGGCTTTTCCATTTTTTAACAACTTCTCAGCTATTTCAACGTGTCGCGGCGCTCTTTCAAATTGACTTACTATATC
>Ga0208277_1000557_pt1 | contig 21756 bp, 29 predicted proteins | sample ETNtaG_5_FD_185782 | JGI IMG/M metagenome (GOLD analysis project Ga0208277, IMG submission 185782) | Marine microbial and viral communities from oxygen minimum zone, Eastern Pacific Ocean - ETNP201406SV205 (SPAdes) (version 2) | ecosystem: Environmental > Aquatic > Marine > Oceanic ...
ATTATTGGTTCTCTTGTAACAGTTGTTGCATCATTATTGGCAGGTGAACCATTAGGTAAGGCACTCTTTAGAGGACTAGGTGCTGCATTAGGTGGTGTTCTTGGTTCATTCATACCTATTCCAGTACTGGGTACAATGCTTGGAGAAGGTATTGGTATATTTGTTGCTGACTTACTCTATGAAGGATTCATGGGTAAGGGATGGAAAGCTGCGGGTGCTAAGTTAAAAGAAACATTCATGGGTCTTGTAACTGGTGCTGGTAAGATAGGTAAAGCAATAATCAGTTGGTTATTTGGTGGTGGATTAAAGACTCTACTAGAGAAAGCTGGTACTGGTATCAAAGAGTTTTTCCAGAAAGGAACTAAGAGATTTGTAGATAACTTCCCTAAACGTAAGTTCCCAACGGGTAACATTGGACAGTTCTTGACTGGTATCTTTGATAAGATGAAGTTGGGTTGGGCAATCAATCCTAAAGTCATTCCGATGCAAAGAGACGAGTGGAAGACTAAAGGAGCATTGTCCTTGAACAAGCAGGGAATAGGAGTAGATAATTTACGTAATATATTTGAGAAAGATCTTAATTATAGTATTCCTCAGATGTTTGGAAGTGCATTCACAGCTGTTGGAATGAAGGGTCTTGTAGATGATGATGGTGAAGTTAAGGGTATACCTGCTTTAGATCAATTGTTTAACCCTATCTTTATGGCTAAACATATTGGTAGTTCATTCTTTGGTGGCGGTGAATCTGCTAAGGCAGAACCAGGTGGTAATGTAACACCTCAACCTAAGAAGAATATGTTGGGTAAGATAATGCCTGATGAGTTCCAGAGTGAGGAGTATCTTGCACATAGGGATGGATCTGATAGTGATGCATCTCAGTTTGCTGATGGTGGAGGACATGAGGATGTCTTCTCTGATTATGCTAATGCTCCTGCTGAGGAGGAATCAGTTAAAGATGTATCATCTCAAGCAGCACTTGATAGTGCAACTGCTGATGTGGAAGAATCTGGTAGTGGACCAGTTCCTGTCATGCTTCCAGTAAGTAAAGCAGTAACTATAAATAGCCAAGGAGGGAAACCAACGGTTATCTTTAAGAGAAAACTTGCCGCATATATTGAATGAAAAAGCAAAAAGACGGAAGTAGTACTAAAATAAGGTTTTACAAGTTTGTTAACCCTCGTACCTCTGTGATGACTGAGAGTGAGGGTGTAGTTGCTGGCGACATTATTGCCCAGAAGACAGTTAAAGGTATTAATAGTTTAGGCATCACCTTTAATAGCTTTGCTATTATAATGAAGGAGATGAAGGAGTCCATGATAAGTGCTCATGGTGCTCAGAATGAACTCATAGATGACCTAGCACATTCTGCATTAGAACCAGATCCTAGTGATAATTTAACCCCTAAGAAAAAGAAAAGGTCTGGTTTTCAAGATTTTATTAAACCTGTTGTAGCAGGATTCTTTGAATCTCTTGCTAAGTTGGGTGGATTTTTGTTTAAGGCATTCGTAGGTCGTGCTATACTACAGTGGATTGCCGATCCTAAAAACATTGAAAAATTAGAGACCATCTGGAAGGGAATGATGGGTTTCGCCAAGTTCCTGATGGGTTTTGTTGGAGGTGTAGTTGGTAACATGCTGGATGGTATTGCTAAGGTGTTTGATCCGAACGCAAGTTGGTGGGAGAAGATAAAAGGGTTTGGTCAATTTTTCATTGCACTGGGGGCAGGATTACTGGCACTCAGGTGGTTAAAAAATCCGTTGAAATTAGTAAAGGACTTTATTTGGGTGCTTAAAACATTATACAAAAATCTAGTTAAAGGTATGAAACGCATGAAGATGCGTAAACCTAGGATTGGAGGAAAAGGAGGATTAGTTAAAGGACTTGTTTTGACTGCTGCTACTGCTGTTACAGCAATGGCAGTAACTAATGCTATGAGTGGTGGTGATGATACTGAGGAAGGTGCACCAGAAATGGCGAAGGGTGGATGGATCTCAGGTCCAATGTCAGGATATCCTGTATCTTTAACTGGTAAGGGTGTTGACTTTATTGGTCATGGAACTGAGTATGTTGCAACTAGATCAGAAGGTGGTAAGGTTGAACCACAGAAATTTGCTGGTGGTGGATTTGTAGTACCATTTAACACTCCAGCAACTAAGACTAATCCTGGTTTAACATCACAACGTATGCTAGAAGCAGGTGGGATGGGATTTGACATGGGTGGTATATTCAATACTAAGAACATGCCAAGTTTCTCTGAAGGTGGTCTGATTGAAGGAACTAATGAAGAGAAGTGGGCACAGGTTAAAGGTATGGCAGAGAAATCAGGTGCTAAGTATCCTAATGTAGTTGCTGCACAGTTTGCTTTAGAATCTGATTGGGGTCGTGCAACAGGTGCTAAAAATAATTTCTTTGGTATTAAAGCAACTCCAAGTGAATCATCTACTAATTCTGCAACTCAAGAGGTTGTAAATGGTAAAACTGTTAATACTGCTGCAAACTTCAAGAATTTTTCATCACCTCAAGCATCAATTGATCATCTAGTTACTCAATGGTATAAAGATTATAAAGGATATACAGGTGTCAATAATGCTGGTTCTGCTATGGAAGCAGCAGGAATGCTTAAGTCTGAAGGATATGCTACTGATCCTGCCTATGCTAAAAAATTACAGCAATTGATTGCTAGATATGGTAAGATAGATTCTGTTGCACCTAAAGCACCAAGAGATAAAGGTAGTAATGCTGCTAACATAACTCCTGGTAATACAGAATCCTTAGTTGCACAACAAACTGCAACAACAGGAACTGCAAAGGTTGAAGCAGTTGCCACTCGGAAAGCAACTGCGGATGCTACAGTAACAGCAGCAACTGCTATTGCTACTTCTGTATCTGCTAAATCATCTCAGGATGCAACTAATGCTGCTGCTGCGGCACAAGGTGATGGAGGTGGTACAATTGTAGTTCCTATGAACGAATTACCAGAGATTGTACAATTCCGACCTAAGTTCGGACTATTTGGAGCAAGCGATGTCGGTTAAAAGACAAGCGGGTGAAACCTCGCTCAAAGTATATCTATTAGAAGATGATGCCAAGACCCCACGTAAGGGATCAGGTGGTGAACAAAACTTAGTTGAACTTGTATCTGAATTAAAGATTGTTGAGAGTATCAGTAGTCCTACCATCAGAGCAGAGATGGCAATGTTTGATGCTACTGATTTTATTAACACACTACATGGTAATGATTACTGGAAGATTATATTAGAAGCAGGTGATAAACAACATCAATATATTCTTCAATGTTATGAAATAACTGCTAGACTACGAGAAGAGAAGAAGGAAGCATACGTTATCAATTTAGTATCTACTGAGTTCATCTATAATGAAACGATTAATATATTTGGTGCTAAAAAACCTATAGATGGTGGGGTTCATGTTAAAAATATTCTCAAGGATTCTGATAATAAGGGTTTAAACACTGGTAAGAGTGTATTCATTGAGAAGACTAAGAAATTTAGATATACTGCTGTTAACTGGAGACCATTTGATGCTATTAATTTTATTGCCTCTAAGGTTGTAAGATCAGGATCTACTGGTGATAAATCACAAGGTGCATTTATTTTCTTTGAGAATGCTAAAGGATTTCATTTTAAGAGTATTGATCAATTGATTGAAGATACTGTTCAGAATAAACAAAAACCAACCTATGTGTATGGTCAGAAGAGTATTGAAGATAATCCTTTAAAGAATCAATTCCTTATTGATAAGGTATCATATCCAACAGCATATAATTCTTTAAAGAGTCTTAGATTGGGTGCATGGTCTGGATATGTTATGGGAATTGATCCAACTACTCTACGTGAATCATTCTTACCAACTAGGAGTAAGAAAGTTACTGCTAGGACTGATACCTATGAATATACAAAAATCTTTAAGAGTATGTCTATTCTAGAAAAAGGTGGTAAGATGCCTATTGATACTGCTAACAGTCAAATGAAATCTCTTCTAGGTAGACCTAAGAGAATTAAGTATCAGGTGTTGCCAACTCATTTATATGATGTACCAAAGGCACAAGCAGTTAAACAATGGGCATCAGAAAAAGCAGGTACATATCAGGGAAAGAACTTAAATGAGTATATGAATGTTGCATCATATAATTATGTGAGAAAGAAATCATTAGAAGCAATTCAACTTGTTATTGAGGTTCCAGGCAACCTTGGACTCTATGCTGGAGAGGGTGTGAAGGTTGAAATACCTAGAATGTTAGCAAAAGGAAAAAAAGTAGAACTTGACAAAATGTACAGTGGCAACTATCTTATAGGTGGTGTAGTACACACTTACAAAGTCACGAATACCCAGACTACACTGCATTTACTCAAAGATAGCATCAAAGTTTAATAAATATTAGGGTATTCATAGAATAAATTACAAATGACTACAATTGAACAGCATATTGAGCATGATAAGGAGATCCTTGATGATCCTCAACTTAATCCTGCTGCACGTCGCCATTACAAAGAAGAATTACATGATCTCATAGAGTATGAAGAGCATCACCACGAAGAGATCGTAGCAGGAGATCATCACGATCCAAATTGTTTAGAACTATTTTGTGACCAGCATCCAGATGAACCTGAGTGCTTAGTGTACGACGATTGACAAATTGCTAAATAAGTGGTATGCTGGGCTCATGATGAGACTCAAAAACCACGAAACTCCAAGAAAGATGGGTCGGAACGTCAAGTCTAAACTTGCATCCGCCCGTCTTCGGCAGCTCAAGAAGCGTACAAAGACCTTGATTAAGAAATTGAATTCACAATGAACATTATACCAACCTTCCCTTACCCTGTATTCATTGATGAGTACGATATCAAGGAGAAGTTTATTGATCAATTAGAAGAGCATTGGGATGAAACTATCAGAGAGAAAGAAAATCCTCTGTTCATGTTCAAGGGTAAAATGCATGAGTGTGATGAATTATATGATTATGTGACAGAGAAAGCACAGTTTATGATTACGGAAGTAATGGGTCTGAAGGGTGAAGTTGATATGATTCACACTGAAACTCATGCCTCTAACTTTGGTACTATTATTCCACCTCACATACATCCTAACTCGTACTTAACAGCATATTATTTTGTTCAGTTTGATGAGGATAAAGGGCATACACCATTAGTAATTAATAATCCATTCTATCAGAGCAATGTTCCAGCATTTCGTTACGAGTCAACGAAACCTACAATGTGGTCTAGTGAGAATTTTATACCACCATTGAAAGAAGGTAACCTAATTATATTTCCTGCTAATCTACAACACTTCTTTCCTAAGCAAGATGCGGATGATCGTATCATAGTGACGTTTGATTTCGTGGCTAAATAATCAAGTATAGTTAACGTAGGTTCATGGTTACCACAGTTGATAACATCATAGGAGAATCAAAATCCGATTTTATTGGAAAGGATGGTTTCTTTTGGTGGATTGGTGAGGTTGAAGATACTAGAGATCCTCAGATGATTGGTAGGGTCAAAGTTCGTGTGCTTGGATATTATACTGGTGCAGAAGCAGGATTTAGAAAAGATTTAGAAACAAAAGATTTACCTTGGGCACAAGTACTTCAACCAACAGACCAACCAGGATGTGAAGGACTAGGAAAGTCTTCTCACCAAATGAGACCTGGTGCTATTGTTATGGGTTTCTTCCTTGATGGTGAAGAAGCACAGTTCCCCATTGTTATGGGTATACTGAGGATGACTCAGAATAGTGGTAAGACATTAGATCCTAAAAATAGTTCATTTATATTTTCAGAAGGTATTATCAGAGATAATATCAACCCTACTACTAATCAGATTGGTAACAGTCCTGTAGGTGGTAAACATCTTTCAACTAGCACTACTGCTGTTAAAGAAGCAGGTAATACTACTGCTGAGTTACCTAATGCTGCAAACCCTGGTTCTGGATTAGCAACTCAAACTGGTGTTGCTGGTTCTAGTGCTAACTCAAGTAAACCAAAATTCCCAAGTAAACCTATACCTGCTGCTAGTGGTGTTGGTGGTCCTTGGCAGACATTAGATTATAAGTTAACACAACTGGTAGAAGATATTGCTGCTACTGCTGGACAGGTAACTAAGAATGAGAATGGTGACTTCATTAGTATTATAGAGAATAAGGTTGTTAACATGGAGGCACTGCTGGATAAAGCAGAGGCATTCCTTGGTGCAGTTATGTCTCAGGTTATATCAGCATTTAAAGAGCAACTTACTATCATTGCTGGTAAAGTTCTAGAGATAGTTAATACCATAGCATCATTAACTGGTATACCATTTGTAGTTCTAGCAATTGTACAGGCAGTTATTCAAGCATTATTATCACAGATTTGTGGTCTGGATGGATTGATTGGAGGTATGCTTGCTAATCCTATGGCAGCGATCAACGGTATTATTGATAATATCATTGGGAAAGCTATGGATGCCATGACTGCTGCTACTGCTGGTATGCAGAAGTTAATTGAGTCAGTTACATGTGCAGTTCGTGAAGGTTTAAGTGTTGTTACTTCTGCATTGCAACTTGTTAAAGCAGCAACATCTGTTGCTGAAGGATTCAGTACACTTTCAAAAGCATGGGAAAGTGGCAAGGATATTATGAGTGCTGCTACTGATATGAATAAGATTAACCTAGCAAGTATAGGACAGTTAATCTCATTGATATTCAGTTTGTTTGACTTTGGTGGTTGTGGAAGAGAAGCAGGTAAGAATGCACAGGATCCGATGGGATTCTATCCACTACTAGGTTCTACACAATGTCCCGCAGATGATTTAGATAATTTAAAAGATAAGATCGGAGAGAAATATGGTCCTTGTGGAGGTGGAGGTAAGTCTAACCTCTTTGATGCCATATATGCTGATGCCTCACCATATCTAACTGCTGCCCAGAACTTTATTAATGGTGCATATAATATGCAGTTGAGCACACCAGGTCGTGATGCAACTGTAGTTAAGACTGCTAGTGGAATGACAGTCCATAGTGTGTCATTGGATAATAAACAACTCACAAGGTATAAAGCTCTTGTTGAGTCTGGAATGTCAGAAGAGGATGCTGCAAAGGAATCTACTAGAGTTAACCCAGATCAAAAAGCAGAAGCACCAGATCCATTAGTCGCTACGCACATTCAGGAACCTGGCAACTTCACAATGGATGTTGGTAAGGATAAAGCAACAACCACAGGTGGTCATTGGATTGAAACTGTTGATGGTGATATAAGATTAAAATGTTCAGGTGACTTCCACCTTGATGTTGGTGGTGGTCTGTTTGTTAATGCTCAGTGTGCTCCTAACAAAGGAGGAAGTAAGAACCAGAAGGCAATGGTTAACATTGGTTCTGACTTATCAGTTGATGCTAAAGGACATATACAAATACAGGGTATTGGATCCACTGTTGCTGGTAAGGGTGGAACTCAAGCACAGGTTATCAGTCCACAGGGTACTACTAAGATTGACGCAACATCATATGAAATCAATGCTGGTGAGATAAAATTATCTGCTGCTAACTCAATTACAATGACTGCTCCTGCGGAGTATCATTTCATCAATACTATTACAGGTATCATACCTAAAGGTAAGACAGGTATATTCAGTACAGTTGGTGGTCCTGTTGACTATGTACTATTCCCTGCTCCATCTGCTGATCCTATTCCAAGATTTTCTATTAACACAGTTGGTCCTTTCCTAGTCAACTGTGCTGCTGGTGGTGCTTTATTCACAGTCGCTGCTGGTGTATTCTCGGCAAACGTTGCTGCTGGTGCTGCTAATATTACTGCTAGTGCTGCTGTAGCGATTACTGCTGGATTAGCAATGACTCTTACTGCTAAGGGAATTGTTAAGGTTTCTGGAGCATCTATCCAACTCAACTAAATCTATGGTATAATATCGCTATGAACGATCTTTCAATGGAACGCCAACAACAACTAATAGAACTCAAGGAAATCCTTGAAGATACTATTCAGTATTTTTGTGACGAGAACATGGTCTCTGGTGAGACTGCATGGAACATGGTCGGTGCATTATCTGATGCAAAACTGAATGTTGAATTTAAACAATGAAACAACCATTAGATTTACCGATAGAACGTCTGTTCTCAAACATGGAGTTTGTAACAGATTTGTGTTATGATCAACAACAACCTTTCCGAATTGACCTAGGTAATGGTAAGATGGTCATGTTAGTACCACTGGTTGAGAAACCTACCATACCAGTGGATATTGTTGAACAAGTGGAGGAACACAAAAAAGAATGGATGGCACAGGTGGAATCCAAAACTTCCTCAACACAATAGCAGGAGTTTGGAGTAACAAGCAACAAGCACAATCTGACCCGACTGGTTATGTCTGGTCATGGATTCAGTGGGACTTACTAGGCGATTCTCGTCTGAAGTCTAAACAGTGGTATCAGAACGATGGAGTAGTTTATCGTGAAAGATGCTTCAATGCACATGAAGATGCTAACGGTACGGTCATTCTTGACATACATAAGATAGACTGGACACCCATAGGTCATTCTCTTAAGTGGAGACCTCATGGTAGTGAGTGGCAGTTAGCAGGTGACTACGTTTACGAAGGAACCGATGTCTTTTATGAAGGCAGATTAACTAAAAACAATTATTTTTCTTGGGATCGTGGATTTAAGAATGGAAAACTCACCTACGGGAGCAACAAAGGAGCGTTCAAATTTGATAGAGTATAAGGTATATGACATAGAATTATGTCGTACCAAGCAAATTGAACTCTGTAATACATTATGTGAAGTCGCTGGTCGTGTATCAGAGAAATTAGATAACGTCCACATTCCATCTCAAAAAAATCCTAATCTTAGACATGAACACATTGTTGAACGACCTAACGTATCTTGGTGTTACGGATACTATAATATATTTGGGTGTGCTGCTGGTAACACAGTAATGTATGATCTATACTGCCAAATGAGAGCAGCAATTAGAGATTACATTGGAAATGATAGTAGAGCATGGATGCAATGTTGGGTTAACACTCATTCAGTTGATGATCTGATGGCATATCACAATCATTCGTATCCTACACATGGATATGTTTCAATATATCCTCAGAATACATCAACAGTATTCTATAAAGGTAAAGAAGAGGTACATAGAATACAAAATGAAGTTGGTAAATTATACATAGGACCAGGTAAAGTACCACATGAAGTTGTTGCTGATGGTCCACCTGATGAACCAGATGCACCTCGTATCACAGTAGCATTTAATGTTATCACTGAGAACGATAACGGTACAGACTTATCACTATCATTCATTCCTATCTAAAATGATGAAACTTAATCCTGATCGCATAGAAAAAAAGTCCTTCACAAAAATAGACAAGAAGGGTCGTGAAGAAACTTGGGAGTGGGAAGAAGGACCAGAACTACGTGCTTTCATAGAAAAGCAAAAGAAAGATGTCACCTGAGAAGACTCCCTTTCGTAAGTATTACGAGGAGTTTTGTGAAGTCTTTGGGCATCCTCTATGGCATCTGCCAATGATGATGATCATTTTCTTTGTTGGTATAGAAGTTATGCATACTTCATACCATATGGATGGTGAACAAGATGCCCACGGATTTTGTAGTCGTCAACAGTGGGTTAAAGACTTGCAAGGAGACGATGATGATTGGTAAAATACAATACACTATAACCTAAATAAATCATAAGACTTTTGGTATATGAGAATCCAACTCTGGTACTCTGAAGACATGAAACAGTGGCGATGGTCACTATATACAAGACACTATGCACCTACTGGTAAGGACTATCACCAGGAAACTGGTCAGAGGCCAGAAGTAAGGGATGCAATGAATGATGTCGCCACTACTGTAGAATACCTCAAGGCCGAAAAGTATCAAGAACTTCAGGAAGATTCTGTATAAATAAACTTGTAGCATAGCATATTTTCTGTGGCAACCAAAAAGATATCACAGTTAGATGGAATAGATGACGCTAACCTGTCGGGAGAAGCAATTCTCCCTGTTGTCGTATCTGACCCTCTAATTCCGAATAGAAAAGCAAAGGTAAATCAACTTTTCAAAACAATTCCAGCAGGTACAAAAGCTGCACCAGGACTGGCTTTTGACCTTGATAGGAATTCAGGGATCTATCAGAATGCTTACGATCAGATCGGAATAGCATTTGGTGATGGTGGTTTATATCTTTCTAGGATTGCTAATAATGATGGTTCTTCAACGAACTTATTGACTGTTGCTGATGACGGTGCTACAAACTCAAATATTATTATCTCACCTAAAGGTGCAGGTCGTGTAGAGGTTACGGGACAATTACTGTTGAATGATAACCTATTGGTTCTTCAAGATAGCAGTGATAATACTCGTAAAGCAAGGTTTGAAGTTGGTAATATAGGTAATACTGGTGGTACTAGGGTATTCACACTACCTGAAATATCCTCTGGTGGAGGTACAGTATTAATTGGTGATGACACAAACCAGATTATTACTAATAAAGATATATTTGTAGAAGACCAAAGATTCACTATTCGTGATGGTGTTGGTAATACTGAAAAGAATGCTAGGTTTACATTTGACTGGGATAATACTGTAACAGGTACTAAGACATATCAGTTACCTGATCCTGGTATTGCTGTTACTACTTCTGAATTGTTAGATGATCTATCAACTCAGACTGCTAGTGGAAAGAATTTTGTTAACTGTAAGTTTACATCAAGTACTGCTACTGATAACCCAACAGTCACCTATGATACTTCTGCATTAACATCCAATCGTATTGCTACCTATCCTGATTTATCTGGTACTGTAGTATATGCTGAGGCAACACAGACTTTAAGTAGTAAGGTTATTCAAGGATTGATTCTAGCAGATATAACTACTGCTACTAAACGTATCAATTTTGATCTTAGTAATCAGTTTGAAAACTTGAACTATGCGTTCAAGTTCCCATTCAAGGACATGAATCAGTCTACTGGTTCCAGTGAGATTGCTACTGTCAATGCTTCCCAGAAGTTATCCAATAAGGAACTAAATAGACCAGTAGTTATAGATGATGTAGAGACAGATCGTAAGGTCACACTAGATCTATCAAATATCACTGATGCAAGAACAATTAAGTTCCCTGACTCAGATGCTACACTATTATCTACTCAGAACGTAACACTAGATGATGTTAACTTTGGTGCTGGTATTGGTGCTCAAAGATTAACAGCAAAAGTCCGTCAACAACAACTTTATCTATCTCAAATTTAAGAAATGGCAACTAATACAGGAGTGCTGGCGAACTCAAAACCCGCTGCCAATACCGAAACAACTATATTTAAGAACGATGTGAAGAGTAGCACTACTGGTACTCTTGTCGCTAGTTGTGATGGTACAGGTTCAGATACTTACGAAGTATCTTTAAGACCTTATGATCAAGATCTAACACTGAATGCAGCAACATATAAACTGCACCGAGGTGATGTAATTACTAATGTTAAGTGGACATTATCTGCTTCATTACCATTAGAGGATGCTATTCCTGGTACTAAATTTACAAGTACTGATGGTGAGAAGTGTGCATATCTATTAGATGTTGTTGACCCTGCTGTTACTACATACCTCACAAAGTTTAAGTCTCTTATAGCATTTACTCTTGAAAACGTAGATGATGGTGCTAGTTCTGCTGAACCTGACTACGCAAACGGTGAGACAGTCACCAATGGTGCAGGTGTGAGTGGTGTTGTTTATGAATTTGTTCCAGGTGAAAACGATGCTGGTGTTGTTTGGGTTGGTGATATAACTGGTGGTACATTTGCTGAAGGTAACGTACTAACTGGTGGATCATCTACAACTGTAGGTACTATATCAACTGGTGGTATTGCTACTGCTGTTGGTAAATTAGTATTCAACGATGGTGCTGGTGGTTCTGTTTATCAGTATTACTTACAAGAACAACCACAATTATTAACTGATAGAACTTATAAGTTTGATGTTAGTGATAACTCAATGACTGGTAAGGTACTACAGTTCTCTACTACTGCTGGTGGTACAAACAACGGTGGTGCTGAGTGGACTGAGGGTAAAACTACTTCAGGAACTGCTGGATCTGGTGGTGCTTATGTGCAGTATGATCTATCTGCTTCTGAACCTGTAAGTAACTGGTATCCACATGACCAAGCAGATGCTACTTATCAGGATAGTGATTCATTCTTTACTATGTCTAACCAGTTCGTATATAATGAGATCTGGGTATATTCACAAGAAGAAGAGAGTGGTCTTGGTGTTGTATCTGATTGGATAACAACTAACCAGTTCCTATATCGTAACGCAACATATACTATTAACACTATTGCTGGTGATAGTTACAGTACTGTACTAAGTCACAGTGGTACAAGCACCAAGGTAGCAAATGGTCCTGGTTCTGCATTGTGGGTAGGATCAGATACATTCATTGAATCACCTAGACAGGTATCTGCTACTAAAAATACTGCTACTATTAGTAGTGTAAGTAATGATTCTGATGCAGACTTGTATGTGCAAGCAGATGCTATTGCTACTAATGTTTCTGAACATAATAAGGGTATTATAATCGGACCTGGACAATCCATTAAAGTTAAAGCAACTAATGGTAAAGTGACGTTCATATTGGATGCGTTCCAAGATACAGTAGCAGAATACTCTACTACATTGTATCAGCGTTCAGATGCTTATCAAACTGATGGTGGAGAAGGTGGAGACTAATCCCCATAGATCATTAACTCATATATAGATTCTAAATAAATGGCACTAACTAGACTCAAAAATATTATTACGTCCAGAACTGGACGTATTATATACGTCAACCCTGATGACTTTGATGCCTCTGATGCAATAGACAACAGAGGTAACTCTAGTTTGCGTCCATTTAAAAGTTTGCAACGAGCATTCCTTGAGGTAGCACGTTTCTCATATCGTGTTGGATTAAGTAATGACGAGTTTGATGCTTTTAGTATCATGCTCTATCCGTCAGAGTATATTATTGATAACAGACCAGGCGAAGTATTATATACAAACATTCCACCACTTGATGCTAACTCTAACTTTGATATAACATCACCTAACAATGTATTATATAAGTATAACTCAGTTGAAGGTGGATGTATAGTACCTAGAGGTTGTTCTATTGTTGGTATGGATCTTAGACGTACTAAGATTATTCCAAAATATATACCATATCCTACAACATATCCGTCTAAAGGTATTAACACTGTAGAGCAAGTACCAGGTGAATCTGCAATCTTTAGGGTAACTGGTGGTTGTTATTTCTGGCAGTTTAGTTTATTTGATGGAGATGCTACTGGTGTATATTTCAAACCAGATAGTGCAGAAACAATTCCACCATCATATTCACACCATAGATTAACATCATTCAACTTTGCTGATGGTAATAATAGTTTAAACTATTTAATTAATACTACTGGAACTGTTCCTAATAGTACAGAGATTACACAGTCTACTATACCTGACTTACTAGAAAGAACTGACCTAGACATATATTATCAGAAGGTATCAAGAGCATTCGCAACTATCCCTGATACTTCAGGTGATCCAGCACAAGACCAGATACAGGCAAGAGTTGAAGAGAATAGAATTGTTGGACCTATTTCTGACGAGTTTAGAGTTCTACAGATCACACGTAATGGTAACACTGCTAGTGCTGTTACTGTTGATGCTGATGGTAACCCTAAGAACCACGGATTCTCTGTTGGAGTTAACGTCAATATTTCTGGTGTTACAGGATCAACAGGTCCACAGTCAGAACTTGATGCACTATTATATAATGGATCATTCGCTGTTACATCTGCGAGTGGTAACGTATTTACATACCAATTAGCAGAAGAACCTACTGGTAATGCTATTGGTTCTAACATGGTAGTTAAGGTTGAGATTGATACTGTTGACTCAGCATCACCTTATGTCTTTAACTGTTCCTTGAGATCTACATGGGGTCTACAAGGTATGCATGCAGATGGTAGTAAGGCAACTGGATTTAAATCTATGGTTGTTGCTCAGTTTACTGGACTATCACTACAGAAAGACGACAGAGCATTTGTTAAATATAACGCATCAACTGGAAACTATGATGAAGGAGGAGCAGGTTCTCACCTAGATGGTTTCGCAGAGTATAAGAAAGGATGGAGACACACTCACATTAAAGCAAGTAGTGACGCATTCATTCAGGTCGTCTCGGTGTTCGCTGTTGGATATGCAGATCACTTCGCTGGATATGCTGGTGCTGACATGTCAATCACCAACAGTAACAGTAACTTTGGTAACACAGCATTAAGATCAAAAGGATTTAAGAAAGCAGCATTCACTAAGGATAAGGCAGGTACGTTAACACACATCATACCACCTAAGTCATTGAGTGATGTACCAGAAGTATCAGTTAACTGGACTAACTTAGACATATCAAGAACTAAAACTATTAACGCAGCACTAGCAGCACAGGGTGGTACACTAGGAACAAGACTCTATATATACGGTTACACAAGTGAGACTGCACCACCACAGAATAAGGTACAGGGTTACGTTATAGGTGCTAGACAAACTTTAACAGTACCAGATAAATTATATTGTTTGTTGATACCATCAGGTGCAACACAAGCAAGTGTACAATCAGCAAAGATTAACCCATATGGTCCTGCTGTATCAGGTACAAGTGCTGGTGGAACAGGATCACCATTACAATATGATAGTGCTACCTATACTATAAATGGTACACCTAATCAGGTTGGTGGTTGGTATCTATCAGTAGATGCAACTAACAATGAGATATATTCTACTCTTGTAAACAATACAATATACAATAGTCTAAACTTTACACCAACAACATTTATTAAGAGAGTACCTGACGCACGTAACTTGAAAGATAGAACATATCGTGTGCGTTATGTAATACCTAAAGATCAGAATCCACCTCTTCCAAGAGCACCTATTACTGGATTTGTTCTACAACCATATAATACTGACCAGACAAATTATAACCTTTCTAAATGTTATTATATCTACGAAGTTGAGACTGTAACTGCATTTGAACGTGGTATTGCTGATGGTGTATATTACCTAACACTATTGTGTGGTTCAATAACACCAACTACATCAAACTTTGATGACTTTAGATTCTCACAAAACGTTAATGAAGTATATCCTTCATTTGACAGAGATAACCCTAATGATGACCCAACGGAGTCAGTATCTATTGCAGATAATGAAACAATTGGTCTAGTATATGGTACTGATGGTGCATCACCTACACCTAACAAAGACGACCAAAGAAGTATAACTAAGGAGTCAACTAAGTTCCTATTAGCAGACGCAGGTTGGGTCGCTGGTAGTAACCCAGGTTGGGATAGTATTAACAATACATTATCAAATATTCCACTAACTTCTCGCTTAGGTGATGAAGAAACTAGAAAGATTCCTATCCTAGAAGATGCTGATGGTGATCTTAATCCTATCAACGTAGAGTTAAGACGACACTCAATTCTAAGATCAGGTAACCATACATTTGAATATACTGGATTCGGTCCAGGTAACTATTCAACTGCATTCCCTCAGACACAAGTTGAGACACTAAGTGATGCTCAAGTTAGACTATCACAGTCATTGAAAGAAGAGGCAGGAGTTGCATTCTACTCTGGACTTAACTCTAATGGTGACCTATTCATTGGTAACCAAGTTATTAACCCAGTTACAGGTCAGATAACTTCAGAAGATATTGCACAGTTGAATGTATTGGGTGAAGAGAATACTACGATTGAAACATTCTCTGAAGTTGTTATAACTGATAAACTAACAGTTATTGGTGGTGCATCTAACAACTTAGAATCAATCTTCAGTGGTCCTGCTACATTCCAAGGTACTATTACTGCTTCAAATAATATATTAGCGAAGAAATTAACATACAATAATAATGATGGTACTGTTCTTAAGACTACATTACTAGCACCTGAATTGGTTACTGGTGGTATAGCACAAGGAACACCAGACTTAACTAATGTACAGAACTACAATGCACCTAGTGATGGTGATATTGTATATAATATTGACTGGACACCTGGTGCTAACTTAGGTTGGATGTATTATAATTCAGCATGGGTTAAGTTTGGTCTAACTAATACTGGATTCATTAACATTGATACCTATGGATCAACACAACATATAGGTATAGGTAGAGCAACGTCAGCAACATATCGTGCAGAGGTTGAAGGATCAGTTAGATTAACTGGTGACCTTAGAGTTGATGGACGTGGTGGTGTTGCACCTGACAAGTATATCACTAGAAGATCACAAGGAGATGGTACAACATTAACGTATCCAATTACTTCATACTCTGGTGTTGTTCACAACTCTAAGTCAGTCATAGTCACTATCAATGGTGTCTTACAACATCCTGATGTGAACTATACTGTTGACACTAATGGTACTAACGTAGTGTTTGGTGCTGGTGACGCACCTACAACTTCAGATCATGTAGAGATACGTGAGTTACCTATCTAATAAATAGAACAGGGATTGGAATAGCATATGGCACATACTAAGATTAATGGTAATAACATTGATACCACAACGCAAGCACTGATTAAGATCTTGCAACTGAGTGGTAGTGGATCCTACCTTGAGATTCCTAAGTATGCTAATGCTGCTGCTATAACTACTGCTCTACCGTCACCTGCTTACGGTACAATAGTATATGATACTGCTGAAGACAGTGCCCAAATATACGTTGCTGACGCACAGCAAGGAAATCCAGGATGGACTTCAGTAGGTGGAGGTGGTGCTGGTCTAGGTGCTAAGAGTATTATTAGAACTAACGCAGCAAATATTCAAGAGAATTTAACACTAGGTGCTGCAAGTAACGCACCAGAGAATGCTAACTCAATATCAATTGGTCCAATAACTATAGACAATGGTTACACGATAAACATGGATGCCTCAGCAGAGTGGACTATAATTGGTGGTGGAAATAATGGTAGTGGCATGGCAACACGCAACCATATATAGATTGGGGGTTGACACCTAACCATATATAGATTATACTGGTAGGGTCTTCAAATTTAGAAATGACAAGGTTTAAGATTGTTGCAAACGACTATGACTCTGGCACAAAGGATGTCAAGGAGTTCAATGCCGAGACTCTCACAGACGTAGTAGATCAGTTCTCTGATTTCTTACGTGGTGTGGGATTTGTTTTTGATGACCTAACTGCAAACGTCTCCCCTTGGGAACAGACTACTGATGAATTAGATCCTAATTTATTGCTAGAGATGGAGGGTGGTGAAACTACCACTTCAAGTTTTGATAACTTAGTTAAATTCAGTAAGACTGAGTAACTATATATTAGTACCATCGCAATTTCATTAACTAATGGGACGTACATATAGACGAGGTGGAGACGAATCCACTCATTCTTATGGCAGCAAATCTCTTAGAGAAAAAAGACAGAAAGGTAAATCTAAACGATACAATTCGTGGGACGAAGATAAGAATCAAAAGCGTAAAAAGTCTAACAAAGTAGACTATAACCCTCAAGATTGGAGTCTCTAATTATGCCTGATCCTAACGAAAAAGCGACACAAAATATACCTGGAATTGAAGTTACTCAATATCCAGGATTAATGCCCGAACATTTGTGGGATGAAGATGAAGAAGATGGTCTAGATTATGATGATATGTCGTACTCATCTTTAGACATTGATTATACAACTCAATCCTAAATGAAAGACCAGAATAGTATTGACGACAACGAATCTTATGATGCTAAGTATAACAGAGCATTAGATTTACTCGCTGAGTCATTACATAAACCTGATAATGTTCTTCGTGCATGTGCCCATAACCAGAAATGTTTTAACGAATTAATGACAGTTAAGGCAGAAGTTCTCTCACTATTACCTACATTACGCAAAAGATAGTTTAATGTCCTCAACACATTACCCACATTGTATGCCATTTAATGTCCCTGAAAAAGAGATATTAAAGAAAGCATTAGCACTCAAATTACATGAGTTGCAAGATAGATTCTTTAACAAAAGAACCTTAGATCGTGATACTTATGACAACAAATTGTCTTTACTGGAAGATATAGTGGAGAAATTGGGCATTCAGGATGTAAATATTACAACCAATGAAGAAACTGGCACAATACAGCGTGTTATTCTCTGATTATCCTTTATAATAAGAGAGTCAAACGCATTTTACTACATGCCAACTGCTACCGCTTCCAAGTCAACACCTCGTAAAACTCGGACTCGTAAAGCAAAGAAAGCATCTGTAACAAATGTAACTTCACCTGCTAAATATTCACAACCTCGTGAGATTAAGCAAGTGACTAACACAAAACCCTCTACAGTTCGTCCTGAAAAACCTAACCTAACTTGGGAAGATTACAGAGATGATGTTAAAGTAAGATGGGAGATTCATTCATTTGAAGTGAAAGAACTCTGGACAGACTGTGTATGGGGTTATCAACAACTCCAACCTTATTTCCAGAAGAGTGTTAGTTACGTGAAGGATTCATATAACAGAGCATTCAATTAATATTTTAAAGATGGGTTTACACCCATCTTTTTTTATGGTATAATATTATTATGAAAGATACTATTCTATTTGGTGACTGTAGAGAAACACTTAGTGCCTTTATTGATAAGGCAAGAATGTGTGTTACATCTCCACCTTATTACGGACTGCGTGATTATGGTGGTGAAAAGTTACAAATAGGACAAGAAGAATCACCTGAAGAATACATTCAGAACCTAGTTGAAGTGTTTAGATCAGTAAGAGATTGTCTTACTGATGATGGTACTTTGTGGGTGAACATTGGTGACTCTTATTATAACTATAGACCTGGAAAAGGTCAGGCATTAGTTAAACAAACTGTGTCTAAGACTAAACAAGATTTACCAGACAAATGTGCTAAACGTGCTAACAAACTAGAAGGACTAAAAGAGAAAGATTTAATCGGTATTCCTTGGATGTTAGCGTTTGCATTACGAGCAGATGGATGGTACTTAAGGCAAGATATTATATGGCATAAACCTAATCCAATGCCTGAAAGTGTGAAGGATAGATGTACTAAATCACATGAATACATCTTCCTACTAAGTAAGAACAAGAAGTATTATTATGATAATGATGCTATCAAGGAGCCAGCCAAAGATTGGGGAACCAGAGATAGATCAAAAGGCAAATATCATAATAAAGGTACAGGTTTACAACCTCATTCTGGTCTTACTAAATCATATCCAACAAAGAATAAAAGATCAGTTTGGAGTATAACAAATAAACCATATAAAGGTGCTCATTTTGCAGTATTTCCACCTGATTTAATTAAACCATGTATATTAGCAGGATCACGCAAGGGTGATATAGTATTAGATCCTTTTATGGGATCTGGAACTACTGCTATGGTTGCAAAAGAATTAGGTAGGTATTACTTAGGATGTGAATTACATGAGGACTATGGTAATTTGATAAACGACAGAACAGCACCCTACCATGCCAACCTTGAAAATTTCTTATGACTGTGACACTTTGCTAAGCTGCACACTCTATAAACCATTCGTCCTAAAATAGAGTATTATATAAATGTTGAGAGATCACTGGGTTTCTAACTACTCTGACATTCATCTTAATTAGACTTCGTAAAGGAGTTAGCATAGATGATAAAGCAGAGAAATGATGTTAGAGTAAAAAACTTCCTAGTCTTTCAACACTTTCGTCCTATACTAACGATTATCATGTCAGTTCAAACTGAGCAAAACGATCTATTTTTCGCATTGGAAAATGCAGAGAGTGGTCGTGAACTACTTGAAGCTATTGATGCTTATGTAGAGGGAGGTAGTCAAGAAGTATAGAACCTATTGTGTAAGTGATTGGTATTTTAGGAGGGAGTAGTGACCCCTCCTTTTTCTTATTCGTCCTAAATTATTAACAACAAATGAACAAAGATTTCGACAGAGAGTTATCACAATTAGGTGATGATTCATGGGATTCAGTATCAGAGTCATTCTTAAATGATGAGAGTGGTGTTAAAGAAACCCTAGAATATGAGACACAAAAGTTACTTAATTATTTTTAATTGTTAATTAAAGTAACTACAACGCTACATATAGTAGTGATATATTTGTACCTGTTAATACATTATGAGTTAGTGAACTTGACAATACTCTAATAATCAAGTAAAATTAACACTATCACCAGGTAATTATCATGTCTCAAACTATCACCGACAGAGAGAAATTAACACGCTATCGTGTTACTTTAGACCTAATGATTGACGACACATCATGTACTAATCCCGAAGATTGGAATTGGTATAATTTACTTCAACTCGAAAGAAGAGAGCAAGTTAATGATGTTTATGTCGAGAATATGGGAGACTATGTAGCATGAATGAAGAGGAATTTCTACTTAAATTTGGTGATGATGATCTTGAATATGAAGAATTTTATTATGAAGATTCTTCAGGAATAGAGCAAGATATTACTATCGAAGCACATGAATAGCACCACTAAATGTTATCATGTGACAGTAATATAAGCTGCACATAATATTCCCATTCGTCCTGATTATGGACTATATTATACTTAACAAACAAATTTTATTATGAACGCAGTTCCAACAATCGCAGTATTTCCTGAAGAGAAACTCACTTTAGATCAAAAGATCGAGAAGTGGGTATATTTTTATGTGCAATCTTTGGAGGAAAACTATAACAGAAGATACCCAAATTCTTCTGATCCTGTTAAGTTTAAAATGGAATCTGGTAGAAAGTATTGGAAAGTGAACCAAGTAAATGGTGGAGTTCATTCATTTGTTGATAAGAAAACAGGTGAAGTTTATAAACCAGCATCTTGGAGAGGGCCAGCCAAATATGTAAGATTTGATCTTAGAATTATTAATCAACGTGAGAGATTACATGATCCTAATTTTACAGATTGGGCAGGTGGTTATCTTTATTTGAGGTAAATTATGCTAGTTGACTTAACAAAAAAGGAATTACAATCGTTGTGTGAGTTTATTACTTACAACAACGATATTGACAAGGAGATTGACAACATCTATGATAAATTGAAGAGCATTTCTATTGCTTGCACTTGTAAAGAATCTAACTAATTATTACTATGTCAAAGAATATGACTGCAAAAGAGAAATTAATTTTTCTCTTTTCTTTTGTTTGGTGTTTACATTGGGGAACATGTATTTTCTCGAAATTAGTGGATACGGTTATCCTAAATCAGTCTGTCAAAATGTTACCTACTGGTTTTTGAATAAGTATCTACCAAGACACAAGATTAACATCGAAATATTACATCGAAGGCTAAAAAGTGATGGCGTTTGTGGTTACTGTGACGTGAACGGTAGTAGTTACAAACCTCGTAATTTTTTGATTGAACTTGATACTTACATGAAGAAAGAGTTATACATAAAAACCTTATTACACGAGTTAGTACACTTAAAACAGTGGGTAATTGGGTCACTAAGAGAGAAGCGAGGTAAAATGTATTATGATAAAGAGTTAATTAATAATTATGAATACTTATATCAACCTCACGAGATTGAAGCACGTAAGGAAGAATTAATACTATACGATTTGTTCACTAATCATAAAGAAATGTGGACACTTCATGAAGCTGCACACAAATCCCCCAAACGATTCCAGTTCGTTGTATATTAGAAAAGTAAAGGAAATTCTATTTTTTTATGAACCAAA
>Ga0208277_1000559_pt1 | contig 21725 bp, 26 predicted proteins | sample ETNtaG_5_FD_185782 | JGI IMG/M metagenome (GOLD analysis project Ga0208277, IMG submission 185782) | Marine microbial and viral communities from oxygen minimum zone, Eastern Pacific Ocean - ETNP201406SV205 (SPAdes) (version 2) | ecosystem: Environmental > Aquatic > Marine > Oceanic ...
ACTTTATAAATTTCGTAAACAGGCAAGGTATACTCTCCGAGAGTAGAGGCCGCTGCACTTGCAAATAAGCTGTTGTTACCATTTATAAGATGATTTTTTAAAATTTGTTCAAACTCATTACCACTCCAGAGCTTGCTTGCATAACTAGGGCTTCCTGGACCAGCAAAAATAAATGAAGCATTTTCTAGTAATTTAATTGATTTAAAGAATGATTTTGAATGTAATTCTTCAATTTTTCTGTAAGTAGCTAATTTCATATCAATGTTTAAACTAACTTTGTAAAAATCTATAATTTTTTCGACTAATTGGTTGGCATTTTCTTGAAATCCAAACGGGGAGTCGATCATGTAAGCATTTGAAGAATTATTAATATCAGACAATAGCTCTCTATGAACACCAACTAAGTTTGGACTAGTCTCTCCAGAGCCAAGAATTGCAATAGTTCCCAAAGGATTTTCCATCAATCTATTATATATTTTATTTGTACACATCTAAAGGTGTATAATTTAAGTATGGCAAATTTCTTAGCATTAATTCTTGAAAAATTTACGATTGAAATTATTCCAAAACTACCAATTCTTCTTAGAACCCCACTTTATGTAAATATATTAAAGTTGAGAAAAGTTCGAGATAGAATCAGACTTGATGTAACTAAGAACAATCCAACATTTCAAGATCGTCTAAACTACGCTATTGACTCTAGAGCAAATCTAAATAATTCAGGCGAAAGAATTCTTTTTTTTAATGAAAATGTAGATATGGAAGAAATTCAAGATGGTCCAGTAGCTTTATATAAATTTACTCCATCAAATCCAGATATTGGTAAGTATGGAATTTATTTTCATGGTGGAGGATATTTTGCTGGAAGCATAACCTCTCATAAAAATTTCTTGTCTATACTTTCAGAAAAATCTAATTTGATTATTTACTTTTTTGAATACCGACTTAGTCCTGAACATAATTTTCCTGCAGCTCATGATGACGCAAAATTAGCTGTTGATTATATTAGTAAACTCCATAAAGAGGAACAGTCAATTTGGCTTGGAGAGTCTGCAGGGGGAGGATTAGCAACTGGCCTTGCAGTTGATAATGATTTTATGATTAAACCTGATAACCTTGTATTACTTTCACCTTGGCTAGATTTATCAGACGGGCTACAAGATAAAAAGTTTTTAAAGAACAGAGATGTCACAATAATTATTGAGGGAATGTATGAAGTTGGAGAATTTTATGCTGGCGAATACGGTACAACTAATCCTATTCTTTCTCCTGTTTACGCTGATATTTCTAATTTTCCAGACACGCTAATTCAAGTCTGCACAGATGAGTTGCTATTTAATGACGCTGTTGAATTTGTTAAAAAATTAAGAGATAAAAATACTAATGTTCAGCTTCAAACATGGGATAAAGTTTGGCATGCTTGGCACTTTTTTCCAATAAAGGAAGCATTTGAAGCTATAGATAATATATCAGAATATATTAAATCTTCCGAGTTTCACTCCTCCAAGTGATGAAGGGCAAACCCAAAAGGTAATTCCAGTCTGTTGTCTGACATGGTTTTTTCGTCTTTGAGAATTTTGTAAGTTTCAGAATCTGCAGTAATCTTTCCATTATTTAAAATAATACTTCTACTACAAATCTCTAATGCCATAGGTAAATCATGGGTAACAAGAATAATTGATACCTCAAGATTTTTTAAAATATCAATTAATTCTCTTCTTGAGGCAGGATCTAAGTTTGAACTAGGCTCATCCAAAACCAATAATTCCGGTTCCGAGGCAAGTACGCTAGCTATTGCAACCTTTCTTTTTTGTCCAAAACTGAGATGGTGAGGAGGCTTATCAATATATTCAATCATTTTTACTTGCTCTAGAGCTTTAATTGAGTTTTCTTGAACCTGCATATCATTAAAACCAAAATTTTTAGGTCCAAACATAACATCCTCTAAAACTGTTGGCATAAAAAGTTGATCATCTGGGTCTTGAAAAACTAAACCTACAGATTTTCTTATCTTTGATATATTTTCTTCCGTATATGAAATATCATTTAAATTTATATCACCTTTCAATTCACCAAGAATTCCATTTAGATGAAGAATTAAAGTTGTTTTACCAGCTCCGTTTGGGCCCAAGACCCCTAATCTTTCGCCTTTAGATAATTCTAAATTTATATCTGAAAGAGCTTTGTAACCATCAGGATATTCAAAACTTAAGTTATTCATACGAAGGTATTGTTTGTTCATAATATAAATTGATCTAACGCACTGATTGTAATTGAGAAAATTGCTATAAATAAAATAATATTAGAAGATATGAATTCACGTTCCTTTAATTCCAAAGTACCTCTAAAACCTCTTGATAACATTGAGTTGTATACTCTTTCCCCTCTTTCATATCCTCTTATTAATAATGCCCCAGATGCAAAAGCCAAAGGTTTTAAACTCTTTATTCCTTTTTCATCATAACCTCTTGAACGCATGGATACTCTAACACGCTTAACTTCATCAATAAAAACATCAATGTATCTAATTGCAAAAGAAAATATTGAAATAAGTAATGGTGAAACTTTTAATTTTTGAAGTCCGTAAATTATCTCGATATTAGATGTTGTTGCTGTCAGGATTATTGCCAAAGTCACACACAGAGTAATTTTAATTAGAATTGTAATCATTTCATTGACACCTGTTTGGTAAATAGGTAAATTCATAAAACTTGTTAAAACCTTTCCATCACCCTTGCTCATAAATGGTAAAAATAAAGCAAAAAGTATAAATGGAATATCAATAGAAAGCCTTTTTAAATATGTTGAAAATTTTAATTTTGAAGCCTTTAGGAAGCCAAAGACGATCAATGATTGCATACTAATTGTGAGAGTATTTTCCAAGCTAAGGAAAGCAATAGAAAGAATAATGAAAAAGAAAGAAACAATTTTTATTTCGGGTTTTGTTTTTACTAAGTATGAGTCACTATGTATTTCTAAATGATGTGAGTGAGTAGTTTCCATATAAAAATATGTTAATGCAAATAATTCGCAATAACATATTTATTTACACTTTTTACAATATCCTGAATATACAAAATGGTTTGTTAATTCACGAAAATCTGAATTCTTTGAAATAAGCTTTTTTATCTCATTAGAAGTTTGCTCATCTATATCTTCAATTTTTCCGCATGACTCACAAACTACATGTATGTTTGAGTGTACATCCTTAACAAAATATAATCCTGACCCATGTACTTGATGAGAGTGTTCAATTAAATCTAAATCTTCTAGTAACTCAAGAGTTCTATAAACTGTAGCAAGATCAATGCTTTTGTCTTTTTTTAGAGCAGTGAGATGAAGCTCTTCCACCGTAAAATGTCTATGTCCGGAGGTCTCAAGGATGTTACAAACAACTTCTCTTGCATTAGTTATTCTATTTCCTCTTTTTCGCAATTCAGTAACGAAATCCATATTCAAGTATATTATATGTTTAGACCACTGAATTATGAAAACAAAGTTTCTTAGAATATTAAATCGTTACAGTTTACTCTACCTTCCTATTGGTTGGGTTATTGGCTTGGCAATAATATTTATCGCTTATGAACCTATAACGGTTTTATATTTTCTTAGTTTATTTGTATTAGGTACATTTGGATTTTTGATTCTTTACACCTCGAGCAGAAAAATGGTTGATGACTCATATAATATTTCTGATCATCAATTTTCGATAATTGAGTTTTATTCAGATTATTGACTAGGTTGTACAGCTTCAAAATTCATAGTTGATGAGTTTAAAAAGAAAAATCCAGATGTTTACTTTGTTTCTATAAATGCTAGTAAACAAAAAGATCATGAATTTATTGAGAAATACAAATTAAACAATACTCCAACTTATGTACTCATAAATAGTACCGGTGAAAAAATTGGAAGAAGAGTCGGAACATTTTATCCAAAATATTTTGATGAAAAAATAAATTAGGAAACTTTATCGCCCAGTTTCGCTTTATTTGAAGGCTGAAGCAACAATACATCTCCATTTTCGCAGATTGAACCAAGAACCAAACATTCGCTAATAAACGGTCCAATTTGTTTATTTCCTAAATTCAGAACTGCAATACACAATTTTTCATAAAGCTCACTAATTTCATAATTAGTTATTTGTGCACTAGTTTTTTTAATACCGATATTTTCTCCAAAGTCTATATTTAGTTTGTAGGCTGGCTTAATTGCTTCTTCAAAAATTTCTACTTTTATTATCTTTCCAACTCTTATATCAAGTTCAAAAAAATTATTTGATTTACCACTTTCCATATAACAAACATAATTACATACTTAAACCATGTCAAAACTATTAATTTTTAGTGCTGGAGTTAGTGAAGAATCAAATAACACCAAATTGGCTAAAAAATTAAATCACTTTTTAAACGAACAAGACATATCTAATGAGATTTACTACAACCTCTATGACAATATTCCATTTTTATTAGACAATCAAGATCAAATACCAAAACAAATCTTAGCTATGAGATCTTCTTTGGAGCAATCTGACAAAATAATTATTTTTAGCCCTGTTTACAATGGTGGATTTTTAGCACATTTGAAAAATACTCTAGACTGGCTATCTCTTTCTTATTCTGATAAAAGATATAACGCTCTTTTTAGAGATAAAAATGTAGCCGTAATCACTTCTGTCAGAGGGCTAGGCGGAAATGCACAGGCTGCTTTTGAATTATTAAGTGCTCAATTATCAAATTATAGCCTTAAGGTATTTGATGAATTTCATTTGATAACCAATAAAGAACATCAAAATGAAGAATTAATAGAAGATAATAAAGAAATTTTTGATGATATTAAAAAGTTTGTTTTCAGATTTTTAGATTTTTAATTTAGTGTCAATTAAGTTGTAGATATTAGTAGTCAATTCTTCTACAGAGTATTCTTCAGTATTGGTAATAGGATCCAGTATTTCCAAATTTATTTCCCCACTCCTTAACCAGACTTCTCCTTTTCTCATTAGGTTGTGTGCATTATGAGTTACAACTGGAATGATGGGCAGATTAAAATCTTTTGAAATATATGCAGCTCCTTTTTTAAAAGGTAAAAGCTCTTTTTGATTGCTTCTTTTTCCTTCTGGGAAAATCATTATAGAATTTTTATTTTCTATAACTTTAAGTATGGATTTGTTAATTTTATCAAAATTTGCACTAGCATTTTTCCTGTCAATTCTCGGTAGGCCCAGCACTTTGAGGACTCGTCCAAATATAGGTATTCTAAATAACTCAGTTTTTGTGAGAAATCTTATGGATACAGGCAGTGCGGTTATATGTGTGAATATGTCTAGTGTTGATGGGTGATTCGACACTACTACATAACTTTGATTTAAATCAATTTTTTCATTTCCTTTAACATTAAGTTTTATGCCAACAAATTTGAGACCAATCCATCCAAAAAATTCATAAATTTTGGTTGCCATAATTTTTCCATAAGGTAAAAAAGAAACAAAAATTATTAATGCCATTATTGGCACTAAAACGAAAAGCATAAATATTGGGAAAAGAAATAAAGTTCTTAATAATATTGATAAAGTAATTTTACTTTTCATAATTGTATTTTAAAAAAAGATTCAGATAGATATCATATAAATAAAATAAATATCATTAAAATTACAACAATGAAAAAATTCTTATTATTCATATTATTTTTATTAGTTGCTTGCAGTTCCAACGATGAAGCAACAAATCAGGAAAAATTATCCGAAACTTCTTCAACTAATAATTCAACTGCTAACAATGTTGAATCAACAACTACTACAGAAATGGTTCAATTAGACGCCTTTGAAGGAACAGTTTATGTCATTCAGAAAGATGAAAGTCGAGTTGGCTACTTAGCTCCCAAACAATTTTTAAATTCAGGCCTGGAAACTGTTGAAGGGACTACAAGTGAGATAATTGGTGAATTTACTCTTGAACTTTCAGAATGTGATCAGTCTGACTCGTGTTTATACATTACCAATCTTTTAATACGTGTTGATATTTCTACTTTGAAAAGTAATAACTCGATCAGGGACTCTGCAATAAAATCTCAATGGTTAGAATCAAAACTTTTCCCTGAAGCAGTCTTTAAGATAAATGAATTGGTTATTCCTAATAAGAATTTCGACTCAAAGGTTGAGGATACAATTGTAGGACAACTTTCAATTAGAGAGGTAGAACTCGACACTCCATTTTCAATAACAGCATCTCTAGAAAATGAAATTATACGTATAAGTGGTTTTACTGAAGTTGATACTACATGGTTTGGTTTTGATGCTCCTACAAAATTTAATGCTTGGGAAGTGCTAAATCCAATCGGTATCACGGTTGATCTGGTAGCAAAACAAAAGTAAATTGTTAGAAAACAAGATAAAGTATAAAAAAATAGATGAATATATACTTTCATCAAAAAAAAATTATGCAGCTGTAGCAGCTCTTTTTATTGGAGAAAATGAAATATTATTTATTAAGCGTTCTGAAAATATGCCAACGCATAAAGGACACATAGCTTTTCCAGGTGGAAAAAAAGAAGACTCTGATAAAAGTATTGTCAGTACTGCAGTTAGGGAGGTCACAGAGGAACTTCTAATCTCAGATAGTTTAATTACTCCATTTGGGTATATAGATTCTGTTGACACAGTTGAATATAAATTTGAAGTATTTCCTATATTGTGTCACTTAGAAAGTAAACCAAAAAAATTTAACAAAGATGAAGTACAAAAAGTTCTTTATGTAAGCATAGATAGTCTTAGAAAAAAAGAAAATTGGTATTATAGAGGTCTATATTCTAATGATTGGATATATGAATTTGAGAACGAAATTTTGTGGGGTGCAACAGCAAAAATGATAAGGAGTATTTTAGTCTTGAATTTAGATTCTAACTCTGACTCTTTGCCTCATCCTTGACTGCCAAATACAGTGAAATAAAAATTAGTACCAAAGTAATAAAGAATATATTAGTTACTATTTCATCAAGAAAAATATAACCGACATAAATTCCAACTATTGGCACAACATAATCAACTAAAGTTGTAAATGTTGCTGATAGTCTTTTAATTGTGTAGAAAAATAAAGAATAATTAAAAATATCTATAAATATTAACCCTAGCATTCTTAAAGATTGAGATTGATTTAATACTTCTATTTCACCACCGAGAATAAAAAATAATATTATGGAAAAAATTGAACTTGCAATCCATTGCACTAAAAGATAGGTTTTAGCAGGAATTACTTGAGAGTCTTTTTTGTTTGTAATATTACTTAGAGCAAGCCCCTGAACACCAATTAACGCAAGTAGACCACCACTAAAAAGGTCGCCATCTCCTGACAGTCCGGTAGCTCCTGAAGCGAAAAGAAGAACTAGTCCAAAAAGGCCGATTAAAACCGAAATTATTTTAAGGCGAGTAATTTTTTCTTCTTTGTATAAAAGAAAAACCCAAAAGACAGTAAACATCGGAATTGTAGAAATAAAAATACTCTGCAAGCCAGAGGAAATGCTTTTTAAGGCGTAAATAAATGTCCATCCCGGAATAGTTATTGCTAAAAATCCAGTGAATGCTCCTTTAATAAAATAATCTCTGTTTATTTTAGAAACAAATTCTTTTGAACAATATACGGATAATAAAAAGGTAACAAGCGTTATTCGTGTTGTAACAATAAATATCTCATTTACTCCATCAATTAACAAACTTCGATTAAGTAGGCCATGAAATCCAAATAATATTCCTATTAAGATAATATTTGCTAATCCTGCATACGCTGATAATTTGTATTCAGATTTTATAAAAACTCTCCAATTTGATTAAGTTTATTAGAATAGCAGATATGAAAACAGTTTTTTCAGGAATCCAGCCAAGTGGCCTAGTTCATCTGGGAAATTTGCTTGGTGCAATAAATAATTGGGTAAAGCTATCAGATGGAAATAGTAAAAATTACTTTTGTATAGTAGATTTACATTCTCTAACAGGGCTTCCAAACAAAAATGATTTAAAAAAGAGCATTAATGACACATTAAAGGTTTTAATTGCTTCAGGGATTAATTTAAAGACTTCAGTTATATACACACAAAGCAATCTTCAAGAACATGCATATCTTTCATGGATTTTGTCTAACTTTTGCCAAGTAGGAGAACTACAGAGAATGACACAATTTAAAGAAAAGGCATCATCATTTGGAACACATTCTGGTCTTCTAACTTATCCTATTTTGATGGCTTCAGATATATTAATTCACAAGGCTAATGAGGTACCTGTAGGCGATGATCAAACACAGCATCTAGAGTTAACAAGAAATATAGCAGAACGTTTCAATACTAATTATGGAGAAATATTTCCAATTCCTGAAAAAACAAGCGGGAAGTCAGGAGCTCGTTTGATGTCTTTGAGGCATCCTGAAAATAAAATGTCTAAAAGCTCTGATGATGTCAATGGAACCATTTATTTTAATGATTCAAAAGATAGTATTGTAAAAAAATTTAAATCTTCTGTTACAGATTCTGAAAATGTTATCAAATATGACCAAATAAAAAAACCTGGAATCAGCAACTTAATTGAAATTTATGCATCTGTAAATGATATAGAAATATCAGATACTGAAAAAGAATTTCAAAATGCACAATATGGAGAATTTAAAATTGCAGTCGCAGAAACAGTAGTCGATTATCTATCTCCAATTAGAAAAAGATTTGATGAATTAACATCTGAGGATATAAACGACATAGTTGAAAAAAATGTAAATTTGGCAAAAGACTCCGCACAAGAAACAATAACAGAAGTAGAAGATGCTCTAGGCATTAGTTAATAATGAATTTTACAAAAATAGCACCGCACAGTTTTTAATGTCAATAGAATCTCAAATTCCAGATGAGTGGAAGAAAATACTTAATGAAAGCCAGATAGAAGCAGTTACAACAATAAATGGACCAGTTTTAATTATGGCTGGAGCTGGTTCAGGTAAAACAAGAGTGTTAACTCACAGATATGCTCATTTAGTTCAACACCATAATATTGATATTGAGCAAATATTGGCAATAACTTTTACAAATAAAGCTGCTGAAGAGATGAAATCACGAATAGGTGCTTTACTGAATTTAAAAATTTCACCTAAGTGGATATCAACCTTTCACAGCTTATGTGTAAAAATACTTAGAATTCATGGTGACAAAATAGGTTATAAGAATAATTTTTCAATATATGATCAATCAGATTCAAATAAAGTTGTAAGAAACTGCATGTCAGAAAATAATGTAGATCTAAAGCAGTATTCACCAAAAAGATTTCAGGCTCATATTTCTAATTTAAAAAATAATATGATATCTCCAGGTGAGGCATTGCAAAATGCTGAATCATTTTTTGATGTAAAAGTAGCTGAAATTTATTCAAGCTATGAAAAAAAATTAATAATTTCAAATTCGTTGGACTTTGATGATTTATTGATAAAGACAGTTGAACTATTGCAGACAAATGAAAAAATATTACATTACTGGTCAAATAAATTTCAATTTGTAATGGTAGATGAGTACCAAGATACGAATTATGTACAATATAAACTTGTTGAATTGCTTAGTTCAAATAACCAAAATGTATGTGTTGTTGGAGATTCCGATCAGAGTATATATGCATTTAGAGGAGCAGATATAAGAAATATAATTGAATTTGAGAAAGATTTTAAAAATGCAAAAATTATTCAATTAGATAAAAATTATAGGTCAACAAAAAAAATTCTTGATTTGGCAAATACAATTATATCTAATAATCCTCGAAAAATTGATAAAAATCTATGGACAGATAATGAAGATGGGCTTGATATAAGTTCTTTAAGATTTAGATCCGAAAAAGATGAGTCCAGGTGGGTTGCAGAAGAGGTGAAACAAATTATTGAAAACGATTCCAAGGCAGAAATAGCAATATTTTATAGAACCAATAGTCAATCAAGATTATTTGAAGAAGAGTTAAGAAAATTAAATATAAATCATAAATTAATTGGAAGTGTCAGGTTTTACGACAGGAGAGAAATCAAAGATGTTATTTCATATTTAAAGTTTCTTGTGAATGAAAATGATATTGTTTCTTTTGAAAGAATAGTTAATGTTCCAAAAAGAGGTATTGGTGAATCAAGTGTTAAAAAACTGCGTGAACATTTAAGTCAACGAGAAATATCAATTTTTGATTTATTGCAAGAAATTGATCAAATTGAAAACATTTCTCCAAGAATTAAAAATAAATTGATAGAATTCAAAAATCTTATTCTTGATTTAAAAACATTCTCTTTAGATGGTCCATCAAAATCCATTGAAAAAGTTATTGAATTAACTGGTTACAAAATGAATCTTATAAAAGATGGAACTATGGAATCCCAAATGCGTTTAGAAAATATTGAAGAACTGCTTAATTCTGCTTACAATTTTGAAAACCTTTATGAAGAAGAAATAGATGAACCTTATGGAAAATTGAGGGATTATCTTGAATCGATAGCACTATTTTCTGAAACAGATGATGTAAAAGATTCAGATAAAGTTCTATTAATGACTCTTCATAATGCAAAAGGTCTTGAGTTTCCGTACGTCTTCATGACTGGAATGGAAGAAAATCTCTTTCCACATGAAAGAAGTTCTCAAGGAGACCAATCTGAAATAGAAGAGGAAAGAAGGTTATGTTATGTTGGTGTTACAAGAGCTGAAAAAAAGTTATATTTATCTCATGCATGGTCAAGAACACTATGGGGTGGAACTACTTACAACTTGCCGAGTAGATTTTTAGATGAGGGTTCAAACCATTTTGAAACAAAAGATTTTTCTGCTGAATTTCAAGAATCTAATCCATCTAGTAGTTCTATAGAGATTGGTCAAAAAATCATACATGAAAAATATGGGGAAGGACTTATTAAAGAAGTTCAAGGCAATGAAATAACAGTAGAATTTAATCAAGAAATCGGAATTAAATATTTAGATGTAGAATGGGCACCAATAAAATTTCAATAAAAAGCCAGCATAAGTTTTATTTTTTTGTAATCTATATTCTTGTTGTAACATTATGAATCTTTTTGAATACCAAGGTAAAAGACTATACAAAGACTTTTCTATTCCGGCACCCAAATCAATTTTTCTTTCCAATATTTCTGAATTAGATGAAAACCATGAACTTGATTATCCAGTCGTTGTAAAATCTCAGGTTCAAGTAGGTGGCAGAGGAAAAGCAGGAGGGATCAAAGTAGCAAATAATTATGAAGAGTTAACTAAATTTTCAAATGAAATTTTAGGTATGGACATTAAAGGACATCTGGTTGAAAGCTTACTAATCGAAGAAGCCTCGACAATATTAGAAGAATATTATATTTCTTTTACTCTTGATAGATCTGCTAAAGAATACTTAATGATGCTTAGTGCTAAAGGTGGAATGGATATTGAAGAAGTTGCTGAAAACAATCCTGAAGATTTAATTAAGCTTTATATTTCTCCATCAAAAGGTCTCAGCAGTGAATCAATAATTAAAGCAATTAAAGATGCCAAACTGAATGAAGATTTCATAGATGAATTAAATGATGTGATTTCAAAGTTGTATAGCCTTTTTGTTGATGGTGATTGTGATCTGGTAGAAGTCAATCCTCTAGCAATTACAGACAAGGGTGTTTCAGCATTAGATTCAAAAGTTTCTTTAGATATGAATGCAATATATAGGCATGATAATTTTATTGAATTTGAAACCGAAATCCCAATTCCAGCTTCTGAGCAATTTGCGAAAGAAAAAAATCTTAACTTTATAAAGCTTGATGGAAGTGTTGGCATTATTGGGAATGGGGCTGGTCTGGTAATGTCTACTCTTGATGTTGTGTCTGAACACGGTGGCATGGCAGCAAACTTTTTAGATATTGGAGGCGGAGCCAAGGCAGAGACAGTTACCGCTGCTTTAGAAGTTTTAGAATCAGAAGATAATGTTAAAAGTGTTTTAATAAATATTTTTGGCGGTATTACACGGTGTGATCTCGTTGCTAATGGGATTGTTGAAGCAACAAAGGGTAAGAATTTAAAGTGGCCAATTATTGTTCGACTGGATGGAACTAATTCAAATGAAGGGCTATCTATTTTGAAGAATAACTCTAATGAAAATATCACGATTTCTAGTTCTATGGATGAAGCAGCTAAGTTAGCGGTTGAAGGAGCAAGTTAATGTCTATTTTTATAGATAAAGAAACAAAAGTAGTTGTACAGGGCCTTACAGGTGAGCAAGGAAAATTCCATGCATTAAGAAATAAAGATTATGGGACAAAGGTAGTTGCAGGCACTAGGCCCGGTAAAGGCGGGGAATTGGTAGAAGGAATTCCAATTTTTAATTCAGTTGAAGAGGCTATAAAAGAAACTGGAGCAAACACAGCTATGACTTTTGTACCACCACCATTTGCAAAAGATGCGGTTCTAGAGGCAGCATATGCTGGGTGTGAGCTAGTTGTTTGTATTACAGAGGGCATTCCAGCAAAAGATGAGGCAGAGATGTATGATCTTTTAAAAGAAAAAACATCTTCAAGGCTTCTTGGGCCAAACTGTCCAGGTTTAATTTCTCCAGGAAAATCTAATGTTGGAATCATGCCTCATGAAATTACTCTAGAAGGGAATGTAGGTGTAGTTTCTAGATCAGGAACATTAACATACCAAGCAGTTCTTGAACTAACTAATCTTAAAATTGGCCAATCTACATGTATTGGAATTGGGGGAGATCCAGTTCCAGGTACTTCGTTTATTGATGTATTAGACGCTTTTCAAAATGATGATCAAACAGAGGCTATTGTGATGATAGGTGAAATTGGTGGAAGTGCTGAGGAAGAAGCTGCGGATTTTATTAAAAAAAATGTTTCTAAACCTGTTGTCTCGTATATAGCTGGACTTACAGCTCCTCCTGGTAAAAAAATGGGTCACGCTGGAGCAATAGTTTCTGGAAATAAAGGAACTGCTACTGCTAAAATTGAAGCACTTACTGAAGCAGGGGCAAATGTTGTTAAAAACCCAACAAGAATTGGCCAAGCAATTAAGGATATATTATGAATGAAAACTTAAAAAGAGAAGATTTAGAATTAGCAATCCAAAAAACAAGAGATTCTTTTGATACTGACAATCCATTAGTTCCATTTATAGAGGGTGATGGTATTGGAGTAGATATATGGCCAGCTTCACAAAAAGTTTTCGATGCTGCAGTACAAAAAGCTTATTCGAATGAAAGGAAGATTGAGTGGAAGGAAGTTCTTGCTGGTCAAAAAGCTTTTGACAGTACAAAAGAGTGGTTGCCTGAAAAAACTATTGAGATGTTTGATGAGTATGGCATTGGCATAAAAGGTCCTTTAACAACGCCAGTTGGGGGAGGTATCAGGTCTATAAATGTAGCAATTAGACAGAAATTAGATTTGTATGCGTGCTTAAGGCCTCTTAGGTGGTTTCAGGGAGTCGAAACACCAACTAAGAACCCTGGAAATGTTGATATTGCGCTTTTTCGTGAAAATACAGAAGATGTTTATTCAGGAAAAGAATTAGAAATGAATTCTGATGAAGTAAATAAACTAAATAAATTTTTGAAAGATGAATTTGATTGGGAAATAAGAAGTGATAGCGGTATTGGTATAAAACCTATTTCTAAAACAGCATCAGAGAGATTAATTAGGTCTGCGCTGAATTATGCAGTAGAGAACAATAAAAAAAACTTAGCAATTGTTCATAAAGGCAACATAATGAAATTTACTGAAGGTGCGTTTAGAGCATGGGGTTATGAGTTAGTAAAAAATGAATTTTCTGATGTTGCAATATCTTGGGATGATTGTAACGGTGATTCAGGAGATAAAATTTTAGTACAAGATGTTATAGCTGATGCATTCTTACAACAGATATTAATTAAACCACAAGAATTTGATGTAATCGCAACAACAAATCTTAATGGTGATTATGCATCAGATGCCTTAGCTGCACAAATTGGTGGTATAGGGATTAGCCCTGGAGGAAATATTAATTATGAGAATGGAAAAGCTGTTTTTGAAGCTACTCATGGAACTGCACCAAAGCATGCTGGCAAAGACAAAGCTAATCCAGGTTCTTTAATATTATCAGGAGAAATGATGTTCAGATACATGGGGTGGAACGAAGCATCTGATTTGATAATTAAGGCTATGGAAAAATCAATTTCAGAAGGTAATGTTACCTACGATTTAGCAAGAGGAAGGTCAGACGCTACTACACTTTCTTCATCAGAATTTGCAAATAACTTGGTCGATAATATAGAAAGCTTATAGTTTATGAAAAAAGTAACAATTGTTGGGTCGGGCAAATATGGATCAATGACTGCTTTAAGAGTCGCTGAGTATGATATTGTAGACCAAGTTGTAATGACCGACATTGTTGAAGGTCTTCCACAAGGGTTAGCTTTAGATATGAATCAATCTAGATATGTAGAGAAATTTTCTAGCAGAATCGTAGGAACAAATGATTATCAAGATACATCTGAAAGTGATGTAGTTGTTATTACTGCAGGATTGCCTAGGAAACCTGGCATGACAAGAATGGATTTACTTGAAGTTAATGCCAATATAGTTAGTGACGTCACAACAAATATTCTCAAGCACTCTGATTCTCCAATTATTATTGTGGTTACAAATCCATTAGATCAAATGACTACATTAGTTTCTCAGGTATCAGGCCTACCAAAAAACAAAGTTATTGGCCAGGCAGGGGTTTTAGACTCTTCTCGTTTTGCTTATTTTATCTCTGAAAAGTTGAATGTAAATATGAATGAAGTAGAAGCATTAACACTGGGTAGCCATGGAGAGACTATGGTTCCAATACCATCTCAATGTAAAGTTTCAGGAAAACCTCTAAGTGAGCTCCTAAGTGAAAATGAAATATTAGAGTTGGTACAAAAAACATCAGATGGGGGAGCAGAGATTGTCGGACTACTAAAAACTGGTAGTGCATATTTTGCACCTTCATCAGCTGCTGCCACTATGGTTAAGTCAATAATTTCAAATTCTAATAAAGTTGTGCCTGCATGTTCATGGGTAGATGGCGAATTTGGCATAAACAATGTATATTTAGGGGTCCCCACAATGCTAGGGTCTGAAGGTGTAACTAAAGTAGTTGAAATAGATTTAGAAGATAATGAGCTAGATGCATTAAAAGCTGCTTCTAAAGCAGTTAAAACAAAGGTTGAAGAACTTAATAGCATAATTATCCAGTAAATTCAGTCTTTTATTTAAAAAAGTCAATAAATTGTGTATTTTAAGATAAATCATCAAAAAAAACTATAATATTCTTAAGGGAGTTTTAAAAAAACTCAATAAAGAAAGGCTAAACAGCTATGAATAAAGATCAATTAGCAAGCGTTGTAGCAGCAGAAGTAGGGTTGTCACAATCAGATGCTAAATCAGCTGTAGAAGCCGTGTTCGATGGCATAACAAATGGTATGAAAAATGGCGATAAAGTAAGTATTGCTGGTTTTGGTAACTTTGAGTCAAGATACAGGGCTGCAAGACAAGGCAGGAACCCAGCAACTGGTGAAACAATCCAAATTGCTGCGAAGAATGCACCAGCTTTTAAAGCTGCGAAAGGATTAAAAGACGCTTTAAACTAAAAGCATTTTTTAACAAATTTGAAAAGACGACGAAAGTCGTCTTTTCTTTTTTTAACCCAGAATACTTATATTTCCAGAAATCTTAACTTTTTCATCAAATAGAAGATCTTCTGGGTGTTTTTTTCCTTCTACAATTTCTAATAAACTTTCTATCGAGATTTTAAATTTTAAAAATTCCTCATCAACGCTATCGAAATGTGTTACATCGCATGATTCAAGATTATATATTTTATTATCATCTGTTATTTCGAAATAAATCTTACTTAAATCTATATCATTATTACTTAATTTATTTTTAAAATTTTTAAGGATATCTTGAATCAATTGATAGTGAGCGTTTCGCGTTTAATATCTTCTATTGCTTTAGTTACTTGAATTCCACGTGGACAAGCTGTTGTACAGTTAAAAGCTGTTCTGCATCTGAATGCACCATCTACATCTTTTAAAATTTCTAGTCTTTGCTTTGAAGCATTATCCCGCGAATCAAATACAAATCGGTGAGCATTCACTATTGCTGCTGGACCAACATAGGTATCAGCAGTCCAAAATACAGGACAGCTAGTTGTGCAAGCAGCGCATAATATACACTTTGTTGTATCTTCAAATCTATCTCTATCTTCTGGGGATTGAAGTCTTTCTCTTTCACCTGGCTCATCCTCATTAACTAAAAATGGCATAACTTTTTTATATGAGTCAAAGAATGAATCCATATTAACTACTAAATCTTTAATAACGGGTAAACCCCTAATTGGTTCTATTTTAATTGGAGTACTCACTTCTTTTACTAGAACTTGACAAGCAAGCATATTTTCTCCATTAACAACCATTGCGTCTGAACCACATACACCATGAGCACAAGACCTTCTAAAAGCTAAACTGCCATCGTCAAACCATTTAACTTTGTGAAGTAAATCTAAAATTCTTTCATCAGGATCAGCTTCAAGAATGTACTCTTCCCAGTGGCCTTTTCTATCAGATTCAGGGTTATACCTTAATATGTTGACTTTGACATCCATTAATATTTTCTTTCTTTAGGTTCATAATTACCTAATTCAACATCTTTATAATCTAGCTTAACGGAATCACCATTTTTAAAAGCAAATGAATGTTTAAGCCAATTCTTATCATCTCTCTCAACGTGATCAACCCTGGAGTGAGCACCTCTGCTCTCTTTTCTATGAAGTGCACTTGCCACTGTTGTGTCAGACATATCTAACAAGTATTCAAGTTCTATAGCTTCGAGAAGCTCAGTATTAAAAACTTTGCCTTTATCAGAAATAGTTACATTTTGGTATCTATCACGAAGGTCAGTCAATATTTCAGTTTGTTTTTGTAAACTCTCTTCTGTTCTAAATATTTTTGCATTTTCTTCCATACTGTCTTGTAGTTCTTCTCTTATACGTGGTACTGAGAATTCTAAACTGTGATCTTTTTCCATTAATTTTTCAATTTTGTTTGATAGATCTTCAGCAGCATTTTCAGATAAAGACATTGGTTTAGTTGAGGAAACATAATCTACCATACTCTGGCCAGCACGTTTTCCAAAGACAACTATATCTAATAGCGAGTTAGTTCCTAACCTATTAGCTCCATGCACACTAACGCAGGCTGACTCACCAGCAGAATATACTCCAGGGAGAATAGTGCCATTTGCATCACTTAATACTCTTGCATTTACATCTGTAGGAATACCACCCATAGCATAGTGAGCTGTCGGCTGAACAGGAATTGGCTCATCTATAGGCTCAATTTTTACATAAGTTCTAACAAAATCAGTTATATCAGGCAATTTTTGTTTTATAGTTTCAGCACCGAGGTGTGTTAAGTCAAGGTATACAAAATCATTATTAGGTCCCGCACCGTTGCCTTCGCTGATTTCTGTAGCAATTGCTCTAGAAACCATATCCCTGGGTGCAAGATCTTTAATAGAAGGAGCGTATCTCTCCATAAATCTTTCACCATCTTTGTTTCTGAGAATACCACCTTCACCTCTTGCTGCTTCAGATAATAAAATACCAAGTCTATAAATTCCAGTTGGGTGAAATTGGTAGAACTCCATATCTTCCAAAGGAATACCTTTTTGGTATAAAATTCCTGGACCATCTCCAGTAAGAGAATGAGCGTTGGAACTAACTTTATAAATTTTACCAAAACCTCCAGTTGCAAATGTTACTGCTCTTGCCTCAAAAATATGGATATCACCAGTAGCAACTTCGTAAGCTATAACACCTTTACAAACACCATCATCAATCTTTATATCTAAAACTTGAAATTCATCAAAGAAGGTGACTCCCATAGAAACACATTTTTGGTAAAGAGTTTGTAAAATCATATGACCTGTTCTATCAGCTGCATAACAAGCTCTAAATGCTGGAGCTTCACCTTCTTTAATAGTGTGACCTCCAAATCTTCTTTGGGCAATCTTTCCATTTTCAAGCCGACTAAATGGTAAGCCCCAGTGTTCTAATTCAACAACTGAGTCTATAGCTTCTTTGCAAAGGATATCTACAGCTGGTTGGTCAGCTAGATAGTCTGAACCTTTAACCGTATCAAAAGCATGCCAGTTCCAATTATCTTCTTCAACATTCGCTAAAGCAGCGCTCATTCCACCTTGGGCAGCTCCAGTATGAGACCTAGTAGGGTAGAGTTTTGTAATAACGGCTAGTTTCATATGTGGTGCAGCTTCAATTGCCGCTCTTAAGCCTGCTCCACCTGCTCCTACTATTACACCATCAAAAGAGTGCCTTATAACTTTCATGCTTCCCTCACAAAAGCCACTAATACATAAGTTCCTAAAATAAAAAATCCTGTTGAAGTGAAGTAAAGACCATAGAGGGCTAATTGCCTAAATGTTTTATTTGCAATATTATCATGCATAACAATTCTAAGACCGTTCGTACCATGTAAGATACTTAATGTTAATAAAAGCCAATCAAATGTCCTCCAGTAAGGTGTGTCCCATCTTGCTGCCACAAATTCATAATCTAAATTAAGAGTGTCATTGAATACATGCATAATGAACATATGTCCTGCTGCTAAAAGAACTAGAAAGAGGCCACTAATCCTCATAAAAAACCAAGCATACAGCTCAAAATTTGATCCACCAATTGGAGGGGTTCTTCTTCCCCAATCCGTCCTTTTTACAGATTTCATTTAGTTTTCCAATCCGGCAGGGGCCTTACCATGCAGTCAACAATTGTAGTTCCAGCAGAGCTCTTTTCTAAACATAATTCAAAATACGAATCAATCATTTTGTAAGTTGTTGGTATAAATATTGCAATAAAGATAACTAACGAAGTAATGTTCAATGCTTTTTGATAATCTGATCCTTTTCTCCAGAGGTCGACAGCAATAATTCTTAATCCATTTATCGCATGTGCTAGGACAGCTGCCATGAGCCCTACCTCACCTAATCTAAAATAAAAATTTTTATAAATAGCTTCAGCTCCCTCGTATATCTCTGGCCCAGCAAGAATTAGTGCAGTTGAAATAATATGAAGCAAAAGATATCCAAATAATGCAACACCTGTGATTCTATGAAAAAGATATAACCACATCCCAGTTCTTCCTTTATACACAGAACCGGTGGATACAATATTTTGATAAGCCATAATTAATTATCCTATATTTGTAAATTAACTAATAATTATTTAGACAATTCACCCCTTGACATTTAACTATTGACGTAATAAATTACACCTATGTAGTTTATTAAAGGAGCAAGGGTGGAGTTAAAAATTATCGATGAACTAATAGGCGGAATGCCTTCCTGGACCGAAGAAGCTAATTGCAAAGGTGCAGACGCAGATTTATTTTTCCCCGAAAGAGGAGCCTCCACTAGAAAAGCAAAAGCTATTTGTAGAGCTTGTACAGTTCAAGAAGCGTGTCTTGAGTACGCAGTAGAACAATCTGAAAAATTTGGCATCTGGGGCGGTCTTTCAGAGAGAGAAAGAAGGCGTATTAAAAGGCAGAGAGCTGCTGAGTTTGATGTAAGAGATGTTGGTTAGATACCGAAACTTTCAGAATATTCGCTGAAATTTCTTTCAACACCTATTTCATCACTTTTAATTATCTCAGTAATAACATTTTCTTCATTTGTAATGTATGTGTATCTTAAAGATATACCAGCACCCTCATGAAAACATCCAAATAGTTTAGCAACTTCACCATGAGGCCAAAAGTCAGACAATATTGGAAAATCAATATTATAGTGGTCAGACCAGGCTCTATTTGTTGGACTAGCTCCAACTGTTATTAATACAGTATTAGTATTTTCTTTCATAAAAGATTCTTGATAATCTCTTAATTCACAAATTTCTTTGTCACAAACACTACTAAACGGGAATGGCATAAAGACAAACATTGTTTTTTGGCCTAAAAAATCTTTATCACTGTGCTTCGTTTTATCGTGATTATACAATTCAAATTCTGGTACTTTATCTCCAACATTTAATGACATTATTCAGTCCTTTCTTAATAAAATTATAATAGCGAAGTTTAAATTAAATAGGTGGAAGGGAAGTTCGTGCTGCCCATGAAATCGGGTCTTCAATCTCAGATGCTGTTGGAATTAGATTTATATCTGACAAAATATCTAGAGTTGTGAATTCACTTTCACTTTCAACAAGGTAATCAATAAAATTTTGAGATTTGTTATCATAATTTGAAATTTTAACTTCAAAATCACTGATTTCAGCGTTATGACTCACCAACTCTAAATCCATAACTAAATCAATAACACTTGGATCTAAATAATCTAAAAAATTCTTAGTACAGTTTTTAATTGTTTGTCTATAGAAACTTAATGGTGCAAATATTGAATCAAATATTGAATCAAAATTAAGGTTGTTTAATTCAGGCATATTAGAAAATATTTCTTCTGGATTTGAAAAACTAGAAGGATCTATATCAGTTTTCATTTCACCTAAGTTTTCAATTAAACTCTCATTACTCTTTTTTAATTGTTCAAGAACAAATGAAAAAGGCGCATTATATTTTCCTAAAGTCAGCGTAATAAATTCAAGTGCCATTAAGGCCATCGTCGCTTCTTTATCTTCAATTTCAAATTTACTTATTCGAGATTCAAAATTTAATTTATTAATTCCAAGACTTTCACTATTAGGAAGAATAATTCCAAAATGACTAAGCCCCCAAGTATTTTTACTCAAGAAGCCAGCAATATTACCTAGCTGCATTCCTATGAGCGACGATTGAGCTCCACCTAAATTTAAAGGACTTCCGTTGGCAATATTTAAGTCACTAAAATCAAAATGCTGAATAGATTCTAAAAACCAATTCCCATACTCTTTAGGGTTTAGCATTTCTACTTTATTAAGTTCTTGATAGGGAACATCTAATGATTGATTGTTCATTTGTATCGCTCTAAATATTTCATCGTAATTCATTTCGCTATTCGAAAATAGGAGATTTTCCTCCTGATCTTTGTTGATGTGATTATTTATTTGAGAGGCTAAATTCCAATTAACGTCACCGTCATCATTATTAAATAAATTAAATAGTTGCGAGAAAATATCGTCAGACATCTGAAGGGCGGAGATCTAACTCGAAAACTAAAGTTATAAATTGTGAATTTCTCAGTATTTCTATTTCAACAGTATCACCAGCTCTTTTTTGTCTTAACACTGTTATCAGTCCATCTAATGTTTTAACATTTATACCATTTATTTTTTTTATAATGTCGCCAGGCATCGCTCCAGCTTTTCCTATTGCAAATACCTCGTTACCAGGACCATAAAGTTCTTGTATGAATACTCCAGAAAATACTCTTGCACCATCATCTGCAGTATCAAAGTGCTGTGCTCCTAGAATTCCTAAAAATGCATGCAGTATTTGACCTTCTTTTAGTAAATCATCTGCAATGCCTAATGCTAAATTAACTGGAACTGCAAAACCTAGACCCTCTGCACCTACATCAGCAGTAGCAATAGCAGTTGTTATACCAATCAACTCTCCATTACTGTTTATTAAAGCACCACCACTAGATCCTCTTGTTATAGGTGCGTCAGTTTGTATTAATCCAAATAAAGTTACTCCTGAATTCATAGCTTCACCACCAACATCAAGCCTTCTTTCAAGTGCTGATACAACTCCA
>Ga0208277_1000563_pt1 | contig 21633 bp, 22 predicted proteins | sample ETNtaG_5_FD_185782 | JGI IMG/M metagenome (GOLD analysis project Ga0208277, IMG submission 185782) | Marine microbial and viral communities from oxygen minimum zone, Eastern Pacific Ocean - ETNP201406SV205 (SPAdes) (version 2) | ecosystem: Environmental > Aquatic > Marine > Oceanic ...
CAATGATGGCAATATTTCTTAAGTGATCTGATTTCATAATGCTTTTTGAAAAAAGCGATTATATATCTTTTAGGAGGAAGTAATCTTTTTATTTAGGAAATCCGATCGGCAGCAGATCTCTGAAGCAGAATGATTCCAAAGAGCACCATCAAACAGCCAATGATTTGACTTGCTTCAAGCATTTCTCCCAATATCAGCCAAGCAAAGAAAATAGTTGAAGGAGGGGCAATCGTTGTTCCTAAGGCCGAAGCAGATGCCCCTGATTTTTTGATGCCCTCTGCAACCATAAATAGAGGAATTGTGGTTGCTACTAAAACAAGCATCAGCATATTGATCCACATTTCAGAACTCCAAGTCATCCAACTAAGATTATTCATCAGCATTGCATGCACAAACAAACTCACTGTTGCTCCCGTCATTGCTATTGTTGTGAATGTGATGCTTCCTATTTCTTGGCCATATTTCTCATTCAGAAGAAAATAAATAGATACCGTAATCGTTGAAACAAATACCAAAAGCCCTCCATAGAAATTTTTCATCATTAATGCCTGATTTCCAATACCCACAGCCAAGAAAAGACCCAGATAGATAACCACCAAGACTAGCATCATGTTCTTTGATGGCATTGTCTTTTTTTGTATGGATTTAAAGACAATAATGATCGCTGGGAAACTGTATAAGATTAATCGCTCGATGTTTGCATCGATCATTGTCAATGCATAGAAATTGATCAATGCACCAAAGTAATAAGCAATAAAGCCTGCTAAGAGAATAATGAGAAGGTTGTATTTAGGTATGGATTGAATTGCTTTTTTTCTTTTTACGAAATACCACATCCAAAACAATGGAATACTCAGCATTGCTCTCACAACCGTTACACTTTCATAGTCTGCACCATGTTCATAGAGTATTTTTGCAAAAATTCCTTTTGTTGATAAGAGCATCGCTCCAAACACTGAAAGGAAAATTCCAAATCTATAATCTTTGTTTTCTAGTTCAGTCCTGATCATTTGGATCTTTCCTAACCTTGCACAATGCAACGCCATGGTTGGACCCATCATAAAGCTGAGCCAGGCCTTCTGGCATCGCCATAAAGCCTTGAACGATGTGTTCGACGGGGCGAATCTTTTTTTCTTTAATCCATCTATTGAGTTCTTGTTCGGCAGAGTCAATCTCATGCATGTGGTTGTATATGAAAAAACCTTTTAGAGTAGAGTTCGTTCTTCTAAGGTTCGTATAGTTTTTGAGCCCAAAAGGCTCTGTATCAAGATATTCTGAGATTGATCCGCAGTGAACCACTCTAGAATTCATGGCAAGATTTTCCATGCAAGCTGTAAGTATTTCACCTCCCACATTATCAAAATAGAGATCTATTCCATTGGGCGCAGCTTCTTTGATCCGATCTTCAATCTCACCGGATTTATAATCGATGCTCGCATCGCAACCCAGAGATTCAATGAAATCGCATTTTTTCTTTCCACCAGCGATGCCAATTACATAACAGTCCAACATTTTGGCAAATTGCACTACCGTTGAGCCAACACCACCTGCAGCTCCTGAAACCACGACTGTTTCACCTCTATTTGGGTTGCCATGACTGAAGTATCCAAAATATGCAGATAAACCCGTCATTCCCAATAGGCTCAAGCCAAGCGAGTAGGGGGCACCCGTATCAGGTATCTTTCTGAATTTTTCTTTTTCAGTCATGCTTGATTTTTTATAGGTTTGCCAACCCATCTGGCCTTGAACAATCTCACCCACTTGATAGCTTTCATGCTTTGATTGAATGATTTCTGCCACGCCTCTGCCGTGAATCACATCGCCTATATCCAGTGATTGCTCTCCTGCTGCTGATTCTCCAGACATATACATTCTCATGACTGGAGCTAGATTGAGGTATAAGGTCTTAAGCAATACTTCGCCATCTTTTATTAGCGGAATATCTGCTTCTCTGTATTCAAAATCCTCAAAGACAACATTGCCTTGTGGTCTTCTAGCCACTCTCCATTGACAATTTTTGGCTTCATTCATTCGGAGAATTTTATCAGAACTAAATAAAAAATATTTTTTCTATGTCGTGATTAAAACAAACTATTGTTTGATGAAAATATTTTGATACGATGAATACATGAAGAAATTCATTCTGATAGTTTGTTTATTTACGATCACAACAAATATTTCTGCACAATCATCCTCAGTCACCGTTGAAGGCAACGCCGAGATCAATGTTGTGCCCGATCAAGCAAGTTTGAATCTTTCAGTTGAACTGGACGGGAGAAATCTGTCAGCAATGACAAAAAGAGTTGCTGAAACCACAAATGATTTCCTCGCACTAACGGATGAACTAAATATAAAAAGAAACGATGTGATGACATCGGGTGTTAACATCAATCCCAGATATCGTTATGAGAATAAGACGGGCAGGCGAATTTTTGATGGTTACAATATTTCCAGATCAATCCAGGTTGATTTAAAAAATATCGACCAGCTCGGAAGCATCATAGAGCGCTCTAGTGCCCAAGGGATCAATAATATCGCAGCTCCAATATTCAGGTTCAGTCAAGAAGATCAAATCATTCAGAGCCTTCATACATTAGCAGTTCAAGATGCCATAAAAAGAGCAGAGGCTTTGGTTGACCCATTGAATGCAAGTTTGGGAAAAGCACTTAAGATTGATGCATCATCCATTCAATCTATCAGTCCTCCAATGATGGAGATGAGAGCCCTTGATATAAATAGTTCTTTGGCTGAGCAGAGCTATTCTGTTGGTCAAATAAATTATAGCCAGAGTGTTTTAGCAACTTTTGAAATCGAGTATTAAATGAATAGAGAATCACGCATTGAGAAATCAGATCGAGCAAGAAGCCGAAGAAAGACAATTCGAGAAATAAGAAAAAAACTTTTGAAAAGACTGCATGCTCATAATAAGCATTTAAAGGAAAAAACCAAAAAGATTAGAAAACGTCAGACTCACTGATTGTTTTTCTTGTTCTCAGCCAGTTCCTTAAAGCTCTCCCCGAATGCTTTTTGTTTTGCTTCTTTCCAAACGCAATAATCTTCGTACATTTCTTTTATCTTCACAGACACATCTTCCGCGTTTAAACCTTCATGAAACCAGTCATGAAATTGCTCCTCAATCGTAAATTGCTTAGCATCCCCAATCGTCTTTCCATCAACTTTCATATTGATTCTCCAAAGTTTTCAAACAATGAGTATAATTTAAAAAAGGCATCAAGTTAGAGATGATAATGAATAAAATCCTCCCAAAAGAGATTAAGAATCAATATCAAGGTCATCCCATAGCATTTTGGGGCTTTGTGGTTTTTTTAGCCATAATGACATGGCGATCGATTATTCATTTGGCATATCAAAAATTTGGCCTTCATGAGATTGCTAATTTCATTGTTCTAACAGGAGACCCTGACCCAATGCCATTGATATATCTATTCTTTTCACTTTGGGGTTTGGCTCAGCTTCTTTTCTGTCTGATCGGCTGGATTATGGTTTTCAGATACAAAGAATTGATTTCGTTAATGTACATTCTATTTATTTCTGAGTGGTTCATACGCTTGGTCTTCTACCCTTTGATTGGGTTGGGTTTGGCAAACAACGAGATATACAGCAATGGTTCGACGCCTGGCTCAGATCTAGCCCCATTTGTTGTCATTCTTCTTTTTGTCTTATTCTTTTTCTCTATGAAACAATCAAACTCATCGAATTCCTAGAAAGTTGATTAGCGAAATAATCTATTTTGTGGAAAGTTTCTGCTCAACAATGCATCCAGCCCAAACCATTGTCCTGTTGGGTATTTAAAAAATAGAAAGACCAAGATAAAGAAGGGCAATAGCGAAGCATCGTAATAACCTCCAATGGCAAAATTAAAGAGTATAAAAAAGCTCATTAAAGCCGATGATCGTGTGGTGAAGCCAATCAACAGACCAACGGCACTGTATATTTCTCCTATCGTGATAAACCAACCAATGGGTTGATAAAAAGGGATTGCAAATTTCGTAAGATAAAACACAGCAAAACTATCAGGAGGCAATTCAGTTAGTCTTTGTAAAAAGATGTCTTTCAGAATTGGGCTTGTCATCCATTCATCGTTGATCTTATTAATGCCAGCCAAGAGCCAAAATAAACCAAATAGAACGCGAAGAATAACAAGCATTGATCCCAATATGATTTGTGACACTCTATTCATTAATATTGCTCTTAGAGATTCTTTGATCGATGTATTCAAGAGTTTCCCAAAGCGGGACTCTCTTGCAGGTGCCGAGACTTTCATCATCCTGACTGATCCATTCACGAGATACTCTATCGATGACAAACTGCTTTATTTGAATTAGATTTGGGTCGACTGAGATTCGAGCATCAGCGACCTCGATGTCTGACCATTTGCCATCTTGACTGTAATAAAGAATGGCCGGTCTTGAATGGCCTTTGACTTCATAACCTTCAAAATTTCTTACAAAGAATTCCCAAATGGTGGATATTTGTGACCAAAATGTACGCGTTTCCAAGTGAATCAGAGTGTATGATTCATTATCTAAGAATGATTCAGCAGCCATGTCCGGCTTGTCTGAGCAAACAATTGTTGCTTCACACATGGTACAAAACTCACCAAATTGCGAGTAAAGTAAGAGTTCATCTTTATTGTTCTTAATTTCTTGAGCTTGAATATCGAGAGCAAGCATGAAAAAGATGAGGACAAAGTATTTATTAGTCATTGGTTAATTATATGATAAAAAAAATTCATAAAGATGGTTCAATCTAACGCGGTATTTTCCCATGTATGATAAATATGTTCTCCCCTATCTTCTCAATTACACTTGCGGACAAAAGCCGTTTATTAAGCAAAGAGAAAAGATCGTTCCAATGGCTAGAGGTAAAGTGCTCGAGATTGGAATCGGATCGGGCCTAAACCTGCCTTATTTGGATGCTGCAAGAATTGATTCTTTGGTTGGCATTGACCCATCTGAAGAACTCATTGGGCTTGCAGAGAAAAGGATTGATGATTCAATGCCTAAAGTCGAATTCATTGTTTCAAAGGCCGAAGACATGCATTTCAATGACAACACCTTCGATACAGTTTTAATGACATACACCATGTGTACCGTTGACGATGTTTCTAGAGTGCTTGATGAATTAAAACGTGTTTTGAAGCCGGATGGACATCTTCTTTTCTGTGAGCATGGGCTTGCACCAGATGAGAAGGTTATGGCTTGGCAGAATCGAATCAATCATTTTTGGCCGCATATTTCTGGCGGTTGCAATATCAATAAAAATATACCTCATTTGATAGAAAAATCAGGGCTGAATATTCTTATGATGGATGAGATGTACTTACCTAAGACGCCAAAGATCTTGGGTTACAATTACTGGGGAACTGCCACAAAAGCAAATTAGATATCTATTCAATAGGAAATCATCATGTCAAGAATTGAACCAGAAAAAAAATCGGAACTCAGTGAGGAGTTGCAAGTCATCATGGATCAATCAATGGCCTTGATGGGCTTCATTCCAAATGATGCCCTCATTATGGCCAAGCATCCTAAATTGCTGCATGCTTTTAGCCAGCTCGTTAATACCATCTATTCGTTTGACAGTATTTCTGAAGAGACGAAGTCGATGGTCGGTTTAATGGCCAGCCAAGCATCAGGATGTGTTTACTGTATAGCTCATACAAGCAATAGCGCTCTTGAGAAAAATATACCAGCAGAAAAGTTAAAGAATATATGGGAATTTGAGAATTCTGATTCCTTCTCTGACAGCGAGAAATCAGCCATAAGGATTGCAATGAATGCCGCTCAAACCCCCAATTTGATTTCAGATGAGGATTTCAATGATTTCAAAAAATACTACGATGAAAATCAGCAAATGGAGATTTTGGCAATTGTTTCTTTATTTGGTTTTTTGAATCGCTGGAACAGCAGCCTTATGACTGAAATTGAATCAATTCCTTCATCTCGAATGAAGGAACTAGAATGAAGACCATTGTTTTCAGCTAACAGTTAAAATTAGATCAGGATGGGAAATTTCTGACCCTAAAATATGGATGAAGATGACATCAAAAAAATTAGAGATCTAATTGGAAGTCATGTGGAAAAATTAATAAAACACATGGATAATAACGGTTCACAAAATTGAGGTGGTTATGACACAAATAATTATGAAAACAGCAAAGGGTGAGATCCAAATTGATCTTTTCGATGAAGATGCGCCAAATACTGTAAAAAACTTTACCGATCTTATCGAGAAAGGATTCTATGATGGACTCAGTTTCCACAGAGTAATTTCAAACTTTATGATTCAGGGTGGTTGCCCACATGGAACCGGAACAGGCGGTCCAGGTTATCATATCGATTGCGAAATCAATGCCAACCGACATCAGGCTGGAACACTATCAATGGCTCATGCAGGAAAAGACACTGGCGGAAGTCAATTTTTCATTTGCCATAGTCCGCAGCCTCATTTAGATGGTGTACACACAGTTTTTGGGCATACCGCAAACATGGATGTAGTGAATTCAATTGAGCAGGGCGATGAAATAATCTCAGCTGAGATTATTTCTAACGACTGAGAAAATTTGACTCAGCAATTTTCTCGGGCAAAATACCCTTTCGAATCAATGGTGGACGTAGCTCAGTTGGTAGAGCCCCTGGTTGTGGTCCAGGTGGTCGTGGGTTCGAGCCCCATCGTCCACCCCATTATTTTGAGTAATACATGAAAACAGATATAGAAATCGCAAGAGAAGCAGAACCCAATACTATTGATAAAATTGCAGATAGCTTAGGTATCGGTGAGGAATACCTTGAACGTTATGGTAAATTCAAGTCCAAGGTTGACCTGTCAATTAATCAAGAAAAATTGAAGGATTCTAAGAACGGTAAACTAATTCTAGTCACTGCAATATCTCCTACTCCTGCGGGAGAAGGTAAAACCACTACAAGTGTCGGTCTAGTCGATGGGCTTTGTCATATTGGTAAAAAAGCCATGATTTGCCTCAGAGAGCCGAGTTTGGGGCCGTGTTTCGGAATGAAAGGTGGCGCAGCAGGTGGAGGATACGCTCAAGTTATACCTATGACGGATATTAACTTACATTTTACAGGTGATTTTCATGCCATTGGAGCAGCTCATAATCTTCTTTCTGCACTTATCGATAATCACATTCATTGGGATAATCAATTAGACATTGATCCAAGAAGAATTACTTGGAAGAGAGTGGTTGATATGAATGATAGATCCTTAAGGGATATTACTTGCGGACTTGGTGGGGTTGGCAATGGAATACCTAGACAGAGTGGTTTCGATATTACAGTGGCTTCAGAAATCATGGCTGTTTTTTGCTTGGCATCAGACATTGATGATCTAAAAAAGAGGATTGGAAATATGGTTATAGGCTATACAAGATCCAATGAACCCATAAGAGCAAAACAGCTGAACGCCGATGGAGCAATTACTGCCTTATTAAAAGATGCCTTCCAACCAAACTTGGTACAAACGCTTGAAAATAATCCAGCATTTATACACGGCGGACCTTTCGCTAACATTGCACATGGTTGCAATTCTGTTGTATCAACTAAGCTTGCATTAAAACTTGCTGATTATGTTGTTACAGAGGCTGGATTCGGAGCCGATCTAGGCGCTGAGAAATTCTTTGATATCAAATGCAGAAAATCAGGCCTGAAACCAGATGCGGTTGTTTTAGTCGCAACTACAAAAGCATTAAAAATGCATGGCGGTGTCACAAAGGATGATCTTGGTGCAGAAAATGTAGACGCAGTAACCAAAGGTTGTGAAAACCTTAAAAGACACATTGAGAATATTACTAAATTTGGTGTTCCTGTCATTGTTGGGATAAATGATTATATAACCGATACAAAAGAGGAGCACGCTGCAATAATTAATTTCTGTGAAGAAATTGGCGTAAAGTGCAGAATTTCTTCTCACTGGGAAAAAGGAGGCAAAGGTGCTTCGGACCTAGCAGAAGAAGTTGTAAAGATTGCTGATTCTGGTTCTTCTGAATTCAAACCTTTGTATGACAATAAAATGTCTCTATGGGATAAAACCCAATACATCGCTAAAAACATTTACGGTGCTTCGGAAATAATTGCCGATAAAAAGGTAAGAAATCAGTTCAAGAAGTTAGAAGACGATGGATTTGGTGAATATCCAATATGCATGGCAAAGACCCAATATAGTTTCTCAACAGATCCATTATTGATGGGCGCTCCATCGGGGCATGACGTTCCTATTAGAGAAGTAAGATTGTCTGCTGGTGCAGAATTTGTTGTGGTTGTTTGTGGTGAGATTATGACAATGCCAGGTCTGCCTAGAATACCTGCATCAGAAGGCATTGATGTGGATGATGAAGGATTAATTCAGGGACTGTTTTAATCCTCTATTGGTTCTACAAAAAGAACCAGTGAATGATCGACAATACGGTAGCCATTTTTCTTTGCTAGTTCTTCTTGTCTCTTCTCAATGATTTCATCTTCAAACTCAATGACATTTCCGGTCTTCATACAAACCATATGATCATGGTGATGATCGGGAGTGAGTTCAAAAACAGCCTGACCAGAATCAAAATTATGCTTAATGCATATCCCTGCATCAACAAACTGGTTAAGCACACGATAGACCGTTGCAACCCCAACTTCATCATTGTTTTTGATGAGAATCTTATTTATATCATCGGCACTCAGATGGGATTCAGTACCCGTCTCTAATACTTCTAAAATCCTCTTTCTTGCATGAGTAACTTTGAGTCCTGCAGATCTGATTTCATTATTATTTGTCATTGTGATTATCTTATATGTGGTGCTTTAAATATCAAGTTGATAACATCTGGTGATATGTATCCATGGCGAAAACCGGAATTATTTAAACCACTCATTAAGTCACTTAATCGATTCCATATTTGGATTTATGAGAAGTATGATGGTAAGTATATTGGCCAGTACAATGGGCTGCCATTTTGTTTAATGAAGGTAAAAGGCAGAAAAAGTGGAAAAATAATCACCATCGCTCTTTTAACAATTCCACATGGGGATGATTATATTCTCGTTGCTTCTCAAGGTGGGGCTAAGATAAATCCAATGTGGTACTACAATCTTCTAGAAAATTCAGAGATCGAGATGCAGGTTTTTTCTGAAAAATTTAAAATGAAAGCCACCGAATTGTCGAACACTGAAAAAAATGAACTATGGCCTAAGATTATCAAAGCATATCCGGGCTATGAAAATTATCAAAAAGTGACAAATAGAAACATCCCTGTTTTTATCTGCAAGAAGGACTGAATTTTGCGCTAAAAAAAACCAGTGAGTATTATTTTGTTGTTTTTTTATTACATACTCTTTCTTCATTTGTAATGCTAGAAAATCTCAGCAATGGAAATAGCTAGCCTAAGAGAGAAAGATACCCCTTTCTTATCAATATTTTATAATCATATTCTACGAAGATTATTTAAGAACAATGGATATCATCTACTATTATTTGTTATATCCATATTGCTGTAATTATCTTGTAATAATTCGGGAATAGTTTTAGGATTTTATTATTAGGCAGCAATGCCAAATAAAAACATGTTTTTAACTAAAATTTACCAGTAAACGAGGAAAAAAATGCCTAGAAAACTATATGCATTTGTACTCTCTGCTCTATTTATATTCTCTACATCAACTTTTGCCGAAGTGGAAACCACATCGTCAATTAGAGGTGAAGTCAATGTTTCAGGGGCTGAGGTAACAGTAACGCACGTACCAACAGGGACCACTAAAACAAGAACAGCTAACGAAGATGGCTTATTTTTTGTTTCTGACTTACTAATTGGTGGACCATACGAAATCAATGCCAGCGCTTCAGGCTATCAGTCACAGTCTCAATCAGGCTTGTATTTAGTGCTGAATAAGACAGCCGCTATAGAAATTACTTTGGTTTCTAACGATATGGAAGAAATTGGTGTAACAGCTTCAGCAACAAGTGGCACGATCAGAATGGGTGGTGGAATCTCACTTGGAGAAGATGCAATTGCGGGAGTACCTACAATCAACCGCTCGATTGCAGACTTTGCAAAATTTGACCCGAGAGTCAGCATTAACACTGAAAGCAGTAAGAACAGTTCAATCACTGTAATGGGTGCTCATGAGCGGTTCAATGATTTCTCAGTTGATGGCGTTAGTTTTAACGATCCATTCGGTCTTAATGACAATGGCTTTGGAAGCATGCGTAACCCTATCAGCATGGAATTTGTTGACCAGATCTCAGTTGATATTACTCCTTATGATGTTTCAAGAGGGAATACTACAGGTGGTTCGATTGCTACTGTGACAAAATCAGGTTCAAATGATTTCCACGGAAGTGTTTTCTTCATCGAAAGAGATGAAGGCGATGTTGGTGAATTATTTGGTCAGGATTTTGCTGAATTCTCAGAAGAAACAAAAGGTTTCACATTCAGCGGTCCAATCATAGAAGACAAGCTTTTCTTCTTTGTAGGTTATGAAGAATTTGAATCAGGCCTTCCTGCACTTTATGGTGCTGCCGACAGCGGAATGCCAAATAGTGCTGAAGATGCAACTGAAGCAGATATTGCTGAGATTGTGAGAATCAGCAAGGATCGTTATGGATTTGATCCAGGTCAATTTACTAGCTTTACTGCACCTGAGACAGGTGAGAAAACAATTATTAAATTGAATGCTAATATCAATGACATTCACAGGGCGGTTTTTCTCTATCAAAGCGATGAAGATAGCCTTCCATCTGGTGGATATAATCGATTCAGTAGCAACTGGGTTTACTATGCGCCTGAAATAGAGAGGAATTCAATCACACTTTATAGTGATTGGAATGATCGTTTATCTACCAAAGTTAGATATTCCACTTATGAATATCTAAGTGATCCATATTCTCCTGGACTTACAACACCTGAGATGACTGTTGAAGTTGGGGGAGACAAGATCCGGCTTGGCGGTGAGCGTTACAGGGCTGCAAATAAGATCGAAACAAAATCTGACTATATTAGCTTCAAAGCAACATATGATTTAGGTAATCATGTTGTCACTGCTGGTATCGATTACGAAGACACAAGCCTCTACAACTTATTTATCTCAAGATACAATGGCGAAGTAGTCTTCGATTCTATTGCTGATTACGAAGCTGGTGAATATAGCTACCTTAGATATCATGTACCACAAGGCGGGATACTTGATGTTGATCCTGTAGCAGCAAACTTTGATCTTAAGAAAACAACGGTTTATGTTGGCGACAAGATATACATGGGTGATTTGACCCTAAATGTCGGCGTGAGATATGACCATGTTAAAACACCGCAAGCGCCAAGAGAGAATCCAAAATTCGTTGCTAGAAATGGATTCAGTAATGCTCAAAAATTTGATATGAAAGTTGTTCAACCAAGAATTGGTTTTAACTACGATGCATCAGAATCTTTATTTGGCAATGTCGATAGAGTAGTGAGCGCTGAAATCAGAGGTGGGTATGGACTCTTTATGGGTCGTATACCAAATGTATGGTATGGAAACGCTTACAGTAGATCTGGCGGAGCTTCTGACTATCTTAAAGTTTATGGATGGGATGATGAGCTTCCTTCATTTAGATGCGGTGGCACAGTCGGAAGGATGCCAGCAGGAGACCCAACTTTCTTCTGGATGGGCGATACAAGTAATTACTGTATACCGTCATCAGCATACTTTAACGATGCTCAAACAACAGATCCTGACTTTGAAGCACCAAGCAGCTGGAGAGGAAACATTGCTCTTGATATCACAACAGAGAATGGATACCAACTCACCCTTGAGTACAACAAAGACAGCACGAATGAAGGTGTTTTTTACAAAGAACTAGGAATGGAGCTCGAGGGATATTTAGCTGATGGCCGAGGTCGTTATTCCCATGGTCCAGGAGACTATCTTCTTACGAATACTGATCAAGGCGGTGCTGAAGCATGGTCTGCTTCAGTGAGAAAGTCATTTGATAATGGTTTCAGCTATTTTGCATCATGGGCTTCAGTTGACGCAGAAGATGTTTATGCTTTGACTTCGTCTCAGGCTGAATCATCTTATGGGTATACCCAAAGATGGGATGGCGAGAATGTACCTGCGGCACGTTCATCATTTATGACTTCCAGAAAGATCATCGCTGGGATTGAATATAGAAATATGTTCTTTGGTGACAATGAGACTAGAATTTCAGCTATTTACGTTAGAAAATCTGGAGAACCATACAGTATCACATTTGATGAACCTTCTTATCGACCAGTTGGTGGTTGCGAAGGCAGCAGCGGACGTTGCTACAGTAAGTTCTATGCAGACTATAGCCTTGCATATGTTCCAACTGGTGCAGATGATCCTAATGTTGTCTTTACGAGCGCTAGCGTTGCTTCTTCTGTAATGGATCATGTCAATAGTGGACCTTTGGCTCAGTATAAAGGCACTTATGCTCCTAGGAATGCTTTTACAACCCCAGGCTACAGCAGACTTGATGTAAGATTGACTCAAGAATTGCCAAGCCCAATGGAAGATCATAAGTTTATATTCTTCTTGGATCTTCTTAATGTCATGAACATGATTAACGACGATGACGGCCATGTTTATGAGTATAGCTACAACAATAGTAGACAAATACTTGTAAACGGAACCGATGATCAAGGTCGATTTATCATTAAAGGCATAGATGATGATGATAGTTATTTCATCAGGGATAACTCTGGTCAATCCAGATGGCAAATCCAAATGGGGCTTAAGTACCAGTTCTAAGGACATTTGCTAAGCAAAAAAAGAAAGCCGCCTTTTATAGGCGGCTTTTTCTTTGTTTATTACATAGTTATTCGATTGAATCAGAACTGGTTATAATTCCTTAATTTATTGTATAATCTTTCGCCTTAATCAATTCATGGGAAAGTGGCGGAATTGGTAGACGCGCTGGATTTAGGATCCAGTGGGGCAACCCGTGAGAGTTCGAGTCTCTCCTTTCCCACCATAAATAGGATGAAACTAAATGTCAGGAATTACTGTTAAAGTAAAAAAGCAAAAAGAGTTGAAACGTGAGGTGAAAGTTTCCGTTCCTTCATCTTTCGTTGAAGCAAAGAAAATGCAGCGTTTTGAGCAAATAGCAAAGACTGCCAAACTGCCCGGTTTTAGACCCGGAAAAGCACCTATTAATATTATTCAGAGCCAATATGGTAATCAAGTGAACCAAGAAATTCTAAGCGATGTCTTGGAGTCGACTTATGTTGAGGCTGTTACAGAGAAAGAGCTTAAACCAGCTGGACCACCTGAGGTCAGTATTGATCAATTTGTAGATGGAAGTGAATTTAAATACACAGCAACAATCGAGGTATTTCCTGAATTCAAGCTTAAAGGCATAGATAAAATTAAGCTCGATAGGCCCTCCACAACTGTAAAGCAAAGCGACATCAATGAGATGATTGAAAACCTTCAAAAACAGCGAGGCGAATGGAAGTCAGTTGATCGAAACGCAACTGATAGTGATCAGCTCTTGATCGATTTCAAGGGAACCCTAGATGGAGAAGCTTTTGAAGGTGGAAGTGCTGAAGATTTTGTGATGCAGCTTGGCGGCGGACAAATGTTGCCAGAATTTGAAGAATCTTTGAAAGATGTTAAGCCAAATGATGAAAAAGATTTTGAGGTGACTTTTCCTGAAGAATATCACCAGGCGGATCTTGCTGGTAAAACCGCCAACTTTAATGTCAAAGTTAAAGAGGTGAGGGAGTTAGCAATGGCAGAGGTCACAGAAGACTTCGTCAAAGGTTTTGGGATTGAAAGCGGAAAATACGATGATTTAATCAAAGAGATATCTGAGAGCATGGAAAAGGAAAAAGATGCAAAGATCAATGAGCAAGTCAGAGTGGGGTTAATGAATTATCTCAGAGAAAAAAATCAGATCCAGATTCCTGAGGTAATGATTAAGAGTGAAGCTACCGCGATGCAAAAAGACTGGATGAAGAGATCCGGCGTTGAAAATGAGTCCGATGCACCTGAACTAGACAATTTCAATCAAATCGCAACAGAAAGAGTGCATTTGGGACTATTGGTCAATGAATTGGTTATCTCTAGGGAGATGCAGTTGGATGATGAAAGGGTCAAAACTAAATTGGGCGAGATTACGAATGCTTATCCTAACGGGGATGAAATTAAAAAAATGTATGAGCAAACTCCAGATCTCATGGATCAACTAAAGTCTATGGTTATGGAAGATCAAGTGGTAGATTGGCTGATAGATAAAACAACATTTACCGATCAAGAAATAGAATTTAAAGAATTAATAAACAACCAAGCATGACAACAAAAGAAGAAATAAACAGCCTCATACCAATGGTGGTTGAGCAAACTCCTAGAGGGGAGAGGGCTTTTGATATTTTTTCTCGCCTACTCAAAGACAATGTTATTTTTGCAGTCGGACCCATTGAGGACAATATGGCGAATTTGATTGTTGCACAAATGCTTTTTCTAGAAAGCGAAAACCCAAACAAAGACATATATCTTTATATCAACTCACCTGGCGGATCAATTACATCGGGCCTTTCAATTTACGACACGATGCAATTTATTAAACCTGATGTAAGCACAATTTGTATTGGACAAGCAGCAAGCATGGGCGCAATCCTCCTAGCGGGCGGGACTAAATCTAAACGTTTCTCTTTGCCTAATTCAAGGATGATGATCCATCAACCTATATCTGGATTCCAAGGTCAGGCCAGCGATATTGATATACATGCCAAAGAGGTTCTAAAAATGAAAGCATTGGTTAATTCCATATTGTCAAAGCATACAGGCAAATCCGAGAAGCAAATTGGTAAAGATACAGACAGAGACAACTTTATGGATGCACAAGCGGCACTCGAATACGGTTTAATTGATCAAATCCTTGAAGAAAGAACTGAGGCTTTAAAATAAAATGTCTGATAAAGAAGAAAAAGGGAAGGGAAGCAAAGAGAATAAGATTCTCTATTGTTCATTCTGTGGTAAAGGGCAAAATGAAGTCAGAAAATTGATTGCAGGACCGTCTGTATATATATGCGACGAGTGCGTTGATCTATGCAATAACATCATAGAAGAGGAACTGAGTGATGAGGAGGGGAATCAAGACCTTGTCCTTTACAAACCAAAAGAGATTAAGTCCATGCTCGATGATTATGTCATTGACCAAGACATTGCTAAGAAAGTTCTATCCGTTGCAGTTTATAACCACTATAAGCGATTAACTGATAAGCCAAAGCCACGAGATGAAGATTATGTTGAGGTTGGCAAAAGCAATATTCTGCTCATTGGCCCAACCGGCTCAGGGAAGACACTATTGGCTCAGACGCTTGCGCGTATTTTAAATGTCCCTTTTGCAATCGCAGATGCCACCACACTCACAGAGGCAGGATATGTTGGCGAAGACGTCGAAAATATCGTTCAGAAGCTGCTGCAGAATTGTGATTACGATGTTGATCGTGCAGAAAAAGGCATTATCTATATTGATGAGATCGATAAGATCTCCAGGAAAACAGATAACCCGTCAATCACTCGTGATGTATCTGGAGAGGGTGTCCAACAAGCACTGTTGAAATTGATTGAGGGAACAACTGCATCTGTGCCACCTCAGGGGGGAAGAAAACATCCTCAGCAAGAGTTTATACAAGTTGATACATCCAACATTTTATTCATTTGCGGCGGCGCTTTCTCAGGCTTAGAAAAAGTAATAGAGCACAGAACCAATAAATCAGGCATTGGCTTTTTGGCGGAAGTTAAAGATCCTGAAGAGCAAACCGATCTAGGAGCTACTTTTGAAAAGGTTGAGCCAGAAGATTTAATTAAATATGGTCTCATTCCTGAATTTGTAGGCAGGCTTCCCATTGTTTCAACTTTGCATGAGCTCAATAGAGAAGCATTGGTTAGAATTCTCACTGAACCTAAGAATGCATTGATCAAGCAATATCAGAAATTATTTTCTATGGAAGACACAAAGCTTCAGTTTTTACCAGAGGCCCTGATTAAGATCGCAGAACTTGCGATGTTGAGAAAAGCAGGAGCAAGAGGCTTAAGGACCATTTTAGAAGAGACGCTACTGGATACGATGTATGAAATTCCATCGCATGAGAAGAAGTTGGATAAAGTGGTCGTGAATGAGCAATTTGTTGTCAATAAATCAAAACCATTCGTTGTTATTTCAAATGACACTGAGCCATCTGATCAGGCAGAAAAGATTAAATCTCAACCTGCAAAAAGAACCGGCACAAAGTAATAAATTAACCACACAATCAGCAAGAGTGGATCCAGGCTTGAAAAAGCTATTTTTACCCATATAAATAAATTAATATGAAATTGAAGAAGAAAAATGGCTGAAAACAAAGAAAATATTTCACTCGATATCGTTATGGAGAAACCCTTACTCCCTCTAAGAGATGTCGTCGTATATCCTCATATGGTAATTCCTCTTTTTGTCGGTAGAGAAAAATCAAAACTCGCACTGGAAGAGGCGATGAGTGACGATAAGAAAATACTACTATCTTCACAAAAAAGATCAGACATTGACGATCCATCGATAAAAGACATCAACACCGTGGGTACTCTTGCAAATATTTTGCAACTGGTCACTCTGCCTGATGGAACTGTCAAGTTGCTTGTAGAGGGAGTATCAAGGGTTGACCTTTTGGATATTCGATCGGATGAGTTCTTCAAAGCAGATTATTGTCCTCTCAATGAACACGGCGATGAAGGCGACAAGGATATTCAGGCCTTAAGAAGAACAATGATTTCTCAGGTAGAAAGCTATGTCAGAATGACCAAGAAAGTTCCAGCAGAAGTAGTTAACACATTAGCAGGGATCAAAGAGAGTGGAAGACTGGTGGATACTATTGTTGCTCATATGTCTCTCAAACTTGATGAGAAACAAAAGATCTTAGAACAGATTAATATCAAAGACAGACTTGAATATGTCATCGGTTTAATTGAGGTTGAGATTGACATGATCGAAGTCGAACAAAAAGTCAGAGGTCGTGTCAAAGATCAGATGGAAAAAAGTCAAAAAGAGTATTACCTCAATGAGCAGATGAAGGCGATTCAGAAAGAGCTGGGTGATTTGGATAATGCAAACAATGAATTCGATGAGCTTGAAGATAAAATCAAAAAGTCTGGCATGACAAAAGAGGCCGATGAAAAAGCTTCATCTGAACTTAAGAAACTCCAAATGATGTCTCCTATGTCTGCAGAAGCGACAGTGGTTAGAAATTTTCTAGATGTTTTACTTTCTGCACCATGGAAAAAGAAAACAAAGGCCAAGGTATCTTTGGATCAAGCACATGAAATTTTAGATGAGGATCATTATGGCTTAAAAACTGTAAAGGAAAGAATTATCGAGTTCCTAGCGGTTCAAAAAAGAGTGAAAAAACTTAAAGGGCCTATTCTTTGTTTGGTCGGACCTCCTGGAGTTGGAAAAACATCATTGGGAGCAAGTATTGCGAGAGCAACGGGAAGAAAATTTGTAAGAATGTCTCTTGGTGGAGTTAGGGATGAAGCTGAGATCAGAGGGCATAGGAGAACCTATATTGGCGCTATGCCTGGCAAGATTATGCAGAATCTAAATAAGGTAGGCGTGAGGAACCCTCTTTTTTTACTCGATGAGATCGATAAAATGTCGATGGATTTTAGGGGCGATCCATCTTCCGCTCTTCTTGAAGTATTAGATCCCGAACAAAATACATCATTCAATGATCATTATATGGAAGTCGATTTCGATCTTTCTGACGTGATGTTCATTTGCACTGCAAATACGCTTAATATTCCTCCACCTTTATTGGACAGAATGGAGGTCATTCGTATAGAAGGGTATACAGAAGATGAAAAAATGAACATTGCTGAGAGGTACCTGGTTAAAAAGCAAACAGAAGCCAACGGCCTTAAAGATTCTGAAATCAAAATCACAAATAGCGCAATTCTTTCAATTATCCGTCACTATACACGGGAAGCAGGGGTCAGAAATTTAGATCGTGAAATCGCTAAAATCGCTAGGAAAGTAGTGAAGTCATTGGTTATGAAGGCGAAAGACGTGACCGTTCATGTCAGGCCTGGCAGCCTTGATAAATACCTTGGGGTACAAAAATTTAAATACGGTATCGCAGAGAAAGATAATCAGGTCGGGCAAGTCACTGGATTGGCTTGGACACAAGTTGGGGGAGAGCTTCTGACAATTGAATCCACAGCGATCCCGGGTAAAGGTAAATTAATCAATACAGGTCAGCTTGGAGACGTAATGAAAGAGTCAATTCAAGCAGCCACAACAGTGGTCAGAAGTCGCACCAAAGCCCTAGGAATCAAAGAGGATTTTCATCAGGCAATGGATATGCATATTCACGTCCCAGAGGGCGCTACGCCTAAGGATGGGCCAAGTGCGGGCATTGGTATGTGCACTGCACTGATCTCATCTTTGACGGACATTCCTGTGAAAGCAAATGTTGCCATGACTGGGGAAATTACCCTCAGAGGTGAAGTATTGCCTATCGGTGGATTAAAAGAAAAATTACTTGCGGCACACAGAGGTGGGATTGAAACTGTAATCATCCCTCAAGAGAACAAAAAGGATCTCTCTGAGATACCCAAGAACATAAAGGAAAAGCTTGATATCGTTCCTGTTCAATGGATTGACCAGGTATTAGAAATTGCACTTGAAAGAATGCCAGAAATCAATATTGAGAGCTCAAAATCAAGGCAATCAACTAAGTCCAAAGCATCGTCTGAAAAGAACCTTCCTCATTAATTTATAAAAAAATATTGAAACCCTTTATTGACAAGGGTTTCAAAGGACTGGTATAAATTGTATGTTCTAGGTCGTTAAATACTTTGAACAGGAGATCTTCGGTAAACACTAGTTTTCAGAGGATTTAATAAAAAAAACATATATAGGATGTAACAACATGAATAAAGGTGAACTTATTGATGCAGTAGCAGCAAGCACAGGACTCTCTAAAGCTGACGCTGGACGAGCCATTGACGCAATGACATCAGCAGTAGCTGGCGAACTTGCAAGCGGTGGTTCTTGTGCACTAGTAGGATTTGGTACTTTCTCTGTAAGCCATAGAGCTGCCAGAATGGGACGCAATCCTGCAACTGGTGAAGCAATCCAAATTAAAGCAAGCAATGTGCCTAAGTTTAAGGCCGGTAAAGCTCTTAAAGACGCTTGTAACTAAAACACAAACATCATGTTTTAAAAGGGGCTGCAAAGCCCCTTTTTTTTATCCTTTTTAAAAAAAATTTGATACTTTAATCACTATGCTTAAAGGTATAAGAATCGTTGAAATTGAAGGGCTTGGTCCAACGCCTTTTGCAGGGATGATGTTTGCAGATCTTGGCGCTGAAGTCACTGTGATTCATCGTAAAGATAAGTCTATATTTTCAAACCCAAAGAATATTCTGGATCGAGGTAAACGCTCAATAGAATTAGATCTTAAAGATCCTAAAGACCTAGAGACAGCTAAGAAAATAATTTTTCGTTCGGATGCATTGATTGAAGGTTTTAGACCCGGTGTAATGGAAAAACTAGGTCTGGGTCCTAATGATCTCAATGAAAACCCTCACTTGGTCTATGGGCGAATGACTGGTTGGGGACAAAATGGCCCTAAATCAAAACAATCGGGACACGACTTAAACTATATTGGACTGTCTGGAGCGCTTTGGTATGCCTCTCATCCAGATACGCCTCCATTTACACCTCCTGCATTGGTCGGCGATGTTGGTGGAGGTGCGCTTTATCTTGTAATTGGAGTGCTTTCAGCAATATTGAATGCCAAAGCATCGGGACGCGGCTCAGTCATTGATGCCGCAATCGTCGATGGATCTGCACACATGATGAACTTATTTATGTCGCTGCAAAGTTCTGGCATGTTTAGCGAGGAGAGAGGCAAGAGCCTTTTGGATGGGCCACCATGGAGCAGATGTTATGAAACCTCTGATCATCTATGGATGTCTGTTCAGTCATTGGAACCCAAGTTCTATAGTGAGCTCTTAGATAAGCTTGGACTCTCTGACCATCCAAAGTTCCAAGAACAGCTAAATCAGGAAAACTGGAATGACATGACAGAGGTACTTGAAGATCTTTTCTCAAAGAAAACTTTGAAAGCATGGATCGATCTCTTTGATCATTCAGATGCATGTGTTGCACCCGTTTTAAGCCCAATGCAATCAAAAAATGATCCTCATATGAAGCATAGAAATATATGGGTAGAAAGCGATGGACTCACACAAGCTACGTCAGCCCCTCGATTTGGCGATAGCACCAATGAAAGCATTGGAAGAATCCCGAAAAGAGGCGAACATAGAAAGGAGATCTTATCTGAGTTAATGGAGGATAAATTTTGATGTTATCTTTTTTAAACTGGGATAATATACAACGTCATCATGCATGGGTGCTTAGCTCAGCTGGTAGAGCGTCGCCCTTACAAGGCGAATGTCGGCGGTTCGATCCCGTCAGCACCCACCAGATGTTTCTCTGAGGAAAATATGAAAAAAATTCTTTTAGCACTAGTTTGCTTTACTACCTCTATAAATATTTTTGCTCATGGCATGTCTGAGGCAGACAAAGCCAAGGCATTAGAGGCCAGTTACTGGGAATATATTGAATTAGGCGCTACTCACACGATTACAGGCTATGATCATTTGCTGTTTTTATTTGGTGTTATATTTTTTATCACCAGCTTTAAAGAGATCGTAAAATTTATCACCGCTTTCACGATCGGCCACTCAATAACATTGATCTTTGCTACGCTCTATCAGATTCAGGCCAATTACTATCTGGTTGATGCTGTCATTGCATTAACTGTCATTTATAAAGCGTTTGATAATCTTGATGGTTTTAAGAAGTATTTGAATACTACCTCTCCGAATTTACTCTGGATGGTTTTTGGATTTGGTTTGATACATGGGTTTGGTTTATCCACCCGATTGCAAATGTTGCCATTGGCTGAAGAAGGATTGGTGCTTCGAATTCTCTCATTCAATGTTGGCGTTGAGTTTGGTCAGATTGCTGCCCTCAGTATCATGCTCATTTTTCTTTCTTTCTGGAGAAAAACAGATTCATTTATAAAATTCAGCAATGCTTCAAATGTTTTGTTGATCCTCGCAGGTTTTTTTCTTCTAAACATGCAACTGCATGGTTATCAACACAGTGCTTTTAAGGATGAATTTCCATTTAATGAGGATGAGCACAGTCACATTCATGAAGATTGGGAATACGATCAATCCAATATCAGCAAAGACTCGCAGAATTCTATTTCTGAGTTGCAAAAGATTCTATCGGAATCGCCCAAGATGCACAGTCACGGTGATGGTGAGCCACATCGACATTAATTGGTAATACAATCATAAGGAGTAAATGAAATGCCAGAAATAAAATCACAACACCAGTGTCTCAACCTAGATGATCTTAAGAGAGCAGAATCATTCGGTGAGCCGATTGGTGAATTGCCAATGCAGACAGATTCAGGGTTTCTTGATAGAGAGGATATTTTTGCAGGCACATGGGAATGCGAGCCTGGAGTATTGGAACTTGATCTTGATGTCACTGAGTTCTGCCATATCCTCAAAGGTCACTGGGTGCTTACATCGGAATCCGGTCAAGTAA
>Ga0208277_1000565_pt1 | contig 21623 bp, 18 predicted proteins | sample ETNtaG_5_FD_185782 | JGI IMG/M metagenome (GOLD analysis project Ga0208277, IMG submission 185782) | Marine microbial and viral communities from oxygen minimum zone, Eastern Pacific Ocean - ETNP201406SV205 (SPAdes) (version 2) | ecosystem: Environmental > Aquatic > Marine > Oceanic ...
TAAACTCATCTGTTTCAAAAAACAAAATTTTTTCTTTTTTAGAAATTACACCTATCATTTTACAAAATGGAGTTTATAAAAAAATTGAAAGTTTTGATATTGATTATAAATACTCAACTAAGTCCAAAGTTAACAGAAGTTTGACTGAACCTTCAGTGATGAGAAATGGCGAATGGTTTCAATTTTTTGTACATCAAACAGGTATTCATAAAATTGATAAAGATTTTTTAGAAGATTTAGGTGTAGATACAGATAATATAAATCCCAAAAAAATTAAAATATACGGACATGGCGGAGGTATGCTTACAATGGAAAATTTAGATAATTTTTTGATTGACCCTGTTGAAAATTCTATTAAGGTTGTTGGAGAAGAGGATGGGGTTTTTAATTCTGATGATTATATACTTTTCTATGCTTCTGGTCCTGAAGGTTTTAATACTCAAAGTAATACTAATATAAACCTGTATGAGAATAAAATTTCGTATTTTCTTTCTGTTGGTTCTGATGATGGTTTAAGAATAAGTAATCTAATAGAGCCAAGTGATGATTCAGCATTAACTATTGATTTCTACACAAATTATAAATTTTATGAAAACGATGATTATAATCTAGCAAAAATTGGAAGAAGATGGTTTGGAGATAGATTTGATTTTGAAAATGTGAAAAATTTTCAATTTGATATTGACGATTTAATTTTAGAACATCCTGTTAAATTAAAAATCACTGCTGCTGCAACTTCAGAAATTATTACAACAATGTCTGTCGATGTTAATTCTTCTCAATTAACTACAATGGTCTTTGGTCCAATTGGTGACCCTATATTAGCTACCGGAGATAGTTTTTCGTCAAATATTAATTTAAATTCTTCTACAGCTAATATCAAATTGACCTACAACAACAACGGAAATCCAGCTTCTTCTGGTTATCTGGACTATATTTCGATTGAAGGTAGATCAAATTTAAATTTTAATAATGGCCAATTAATTTTTTATAATAGCGATATAGATGATGATTATAATATTGTAAATTATGAAATAACAAATGCTCAAAATGTCATTAGTATCTGGAATATTTCAGATACTTCTAATGTAACTGAAATATCACCCAATCAAGCAAATACTTTTTCATTTAAATCAATTTATTCCACTCTTAATAGATTTATTGCATATGATGGTCAAGAATTTTATACCCCCACAATTGAAAGTGATAATGAACTAGTAAATCAAAATTTAAAAGAAAATATTTTTCTTAATTCTCAAAATCAGTTTGAAGAAGTTGATTATATAATTATTTCTAGGTCTGATATGTTGTTTCAGGCTGAAAGATTAGCAGAAATAAATAGACAGGTTAATAGTTTAAATGTCAAAGTGGTTGAATTACAAAAAATATATAATGAGTTTAGTTCTGGAAATCAAGATATTTCTGCTATCAGAAATTTTATTAGGTATGTTTATGAAAATACAGATAATAACAACTCATTAAAATATTTATGTCTTTTTGGAGATGCATCTTACGATTATAAAGACAGAATTTCAAACAATACTAATGTTATTCCTTCATGGAATTCTCTTAACAGTTTTAGCCTTTCAAGTTCATATGTTTCCGATGATTTTTTTGGGATGATGGATTTAGGAGAAGGGTTAATGACAAATTCAAATAAACTTGATATTGCTGTTGGAAGAATTTTAGCTGATTCAAACGGTCGAGCTAAAGATTTAGTTGATAAAATTGAGGCTTATTACAACCAGGATTCTTATGATGATTGGAGAAATAAAATAATGGTTATTTCAGATGATGTTGATGAGCCTTGGGAAAATATTATTCAATCTACATCTAACAATATAGCAGATTTGATTACTGAAAATAAGCCATTTTTTAACGCTAAAAAAATATTATCTGATGCATTTAATCAAGAAACTTCGTCCGGAGGAGAAAGATATCCTGAAGTGAAAAATCAAATTATAAATGGCATTAAACAAGGTGCGTTAGTCGTAAATTATTTTGGTCATGGAGGAGAGGATGGATTGGCTAGAGAAAGAATTTTCGATAAAATAGATGCTGCTGAAATTACAAATAATAACAGATTAAATTGTTTTGTTTCTGTAACATGTGAGTTTACAAAATTTGACAACCCTAATAGACAAACAGCTGGAGAATATTTGTACTGGAATAAGAATGGAGGTTCAGTAGCCTTAATCACCACTACTCGTCAAATTTTTGTCTCAGTCGGTGTCAATTTTAATTTAACTCTTGAAAATTATCTTTTTTCTTTAGATTCTAATTCTTACACTAGTATGGCAGAATCATTGAGATTAACTAAGATTGACCCTTCTATTTCCAATTCTGAACAAAGAAGATTAGTGTTTTTTATTGGAGATCCTGCAATGAAACTAGCTATTCCACAACCTGAAATAATAATAACTCATATTAACGATACTCCAGTTGGCGAATTTGATTCTAATATTAGAGGTCTTGATATGGTAAACATTCGAGGCGAAGTCTTAAATTCAGATGGATTCATATTAGATGATTATCAAGGAGAATTAACGGTTACAGTTTATGATAAAGAAATACAAAGATCAACTCTAGGTAATGATGGTACAACAGATAATTTAGGAAATCCTATTATACTTGATTTTAAAACTTTAGGTGAAACTTTGTTTAGAGGTAAGTCTAGCATCAATAATGGTGAATTTCAATTTAGTTTTGTTGTTCCCAAGGACGTTGGTATGCAAATAGATTTTGGGAAATTTAGTTTTTATGCTAAAGAAACTAATAATTTAAAAGATAAAAATGGTTATAATTTATCTGTTATGATAGGAGGTATTAATGAAAATGCAGAAGAGGATAACACAGGTCCTGAAATTGAACTTTTTATGAATGATGAATCATTCATTAGTGGAGGTATTACAAACGAAAATCCAAATTTAATTGTGAAATTATTTGATGAAAATGGAATAAATACTTCTAGTGGAGTAGGTCATGATATAGTTGCAACAATTGACTCAGAAGATGCTGACTCATATATTTTAAACGATTATTATCAGGCAAATGTTGATGATTTTCAAAATGGAACTGTTAATTTTCCTCTTAATAATATAAGCCCTGGAACTCATACACTTAGACTAAAGGCTTGGGATGTTTATAATAATTCTTCGGAATCAGAAATAGAATTTACTGTATTTGATGAAGACCAAGATTTAGTAATTGAAAATGTATTAAATTATCCTAACCCATTTATTAATTATACAGAATTTTGGTTTAATCACAATAGTTCATCTACATTAAACGTTACTATACAAATATTTACTATTTCTGGAAGATTAGTCAAAACTATTTTTGGAACAACTGATTCATCAGGAAATAATAGTTTTTCTAGAGATTTTTTCTGGGATGGTAAAGATGATTTTGGTGATAAAGTAGCCAAAGGTGTCTATATTTATAAATTAAGTGTAAGATCGGAATCACTAAATAAAAGTGTTTCAAAAATTGAAAAATTAGTTATTCTTTAAATTAGTACATTTATCAATTCAATGAATATGAAAAAAATTATCATAATAGTCTTAATAGTTTTTATATCCATAAAAACTTATTCTCAAAACTCTACCGTAATAATTCCAAACGAACAGGATAGTAGAGTAATTACTACAGGAGTTCCATTCCTGTTAATTGCTTCTGATGCTAGAGCTGCTAGTATGGGAGATATGGGAGTAGCAACATCTGTTGATACTTATTCGCAGTTCTGGAATCCTTCAAAATATGTTTTTTCAGAAACAAAATCTGGATTTGGTCTTAGCTATACCCCTTATCTAAGTAAATTGGTTAATGATATTTCACTTGGGAATTTGACTTATTTTAATAGAATTAATGAAAGAAGTGCTTTTGCAGTAAGTCTAAGATATTTTTCCCTTGGTGAAATCGAAATCATTCAAGACGAGTTTTCACAAGCATTAATAGAAAAACCTAATGAATTGACAATGGATATTTCTTATTCACTAAGGCTAGCTGATCAGTTTTCTATGGGTGTAGCTCTAAGATATCTAAGGTCTGACTTGCGTATTCAAGCAGTTGATGAGACGGCAAAAGCTGCAAGCTCGTACGCAGTTGATATTTCTGCTTATTATCAAGGTGAAGAGCAGACATATGGTGATGTTGACGGAAGATGGAGAGCAGGTATGATTATTCAAAATCTTGGTCCAAAAATTAAATATGATGAATCGGGTAGTGAGACATTTTTGCCTACTAATCTAAAAGTTGGAGCAGGATTCGATTTTTTATTAGACCAATATAATAAAGTATCAGTTACAGCAGAGGTTGCAAAATTATTAGTTCCAACTCCTCCTGTAATTGGAAGAGAGTATAATTTTACTGACATTAATGATAATGGGGTTTACGATGAAGGTATTGATGAATTAGACGGGTTAGCATCAAATGATTACATAATATATGAGGGTCAAGATCCAAATGTTGATTTTATGTCTGGAGTTTTTCAATCTTTTTCAGATGCACCAGGAGGATTTAGTGAAGAATTAAAAGAATTTACTTGGGCATTAGGTGCCGAATATGTTTATGATGACTCTTTTGCGCTAAGGGCAGGTTATTTTAACGAAAGTGAGGATAAAGGAGCAAGAAAATTTTTAGCATTAGGTGCAGGATTTAAATTTTCTGGAACCAGAGTAGATTTATCTTATCTTTTTTCTGCATCAAAAGTGCCTAGTCCATTAGAAAACACCCTTAGATTTTCATTAACTTTTGATTTCGGTTCAAATTCTTATCTAGAGTACTAGATTTACTTTTTATAAAATATTTTATTTAGTCTTTTGCTTTAGACATTGTATATACTATTTTTGTATATTCAACTCTAACCTATGAAAAAAGTTACAAAAGATGTTTATATATCCTGGTATGAGGATATGTTATTTTGGAGAAAGTTTGAAGACAAACTTGCAGCTGTATATATTCAGCAGAAAGTAAGAGGCTTTTTACATCTTTACAATGGTCAAGAAGCTGTTCTTGCAGGATCTTTACATGCTATGGATTTGTCTAAGGATAAAATGATTACTGCATATCGTAATCATGTACAGCCTATTGGAATGGGTGTTGACCCAAAAAAGGTAATGGCAGAACTTTATGGTAAGGGTACTGGTACATCTCAAGGTTTAGGCGGTTCAATGCATATTTTTTCAAAAGAGCATAGGTTTTACGGAGGTCATGGTATTGTTGGAGGACAAATACCATTAGGAGCAGGAATAGCATTTGGAGATAAATACCATGGTAGTGATGCTGCAACTCTTTGTTATTTTGGTGATGGTGCAGCTAGACAAGGCTCATTACATGAAACTTTTAATCTAGCTATGTTATGGAAACTTCCTGTAGTTTTCATATGTGAAAATAATGGATATGCCATGGGAACTTCAGTTGAAAGAACATCCAATACTACAGATATTTGGAAATTAGGTTTAGGTTATGAAATGCCATGTGGTCCAGTTGATGGTATGGATCCGGTAAAAGTTGCCAAAGCAGTAGATGAAGCAATTAACAGAGCTAGAAATGGAGATGGACCAACCTTTTTAGAAATGAAAACATATAGGTACAGGGGTCATTCAATGAGTGATGCTCAACATTACAGAACAAAGGATGAAGTTGAAGAATATAAAAAAATAGACCCAATCAGTAAAGTCAAGGAAATAATTCTCAAAAAGAAATATGCTAGTCAAAAGCAATTAGATGAAATTGATACAAGGGTTAAAAGTATGGTAAAGGAATGTGAGAAATTTGCAGAAGAGTCCTCATATCCTGATAAAAATCTTATGTATGATTCAGTTTATGAACAAAAAGATTACCCATTTTTAAAACATAAAATTTAAATATGGCTGAGTTAATAAAAATGCCCCGTTTGAGTGATACTATGGAGGAAGGTACTGTTGCAACCTGGTTTAAAAAGGTTGGTGATAAAGTGCAAGAGGGTGATATTTTAGCTGAAATTGAAACTGATAAAGCTACTATGGAATTTGAATCATTCTATGAGGGAACTTTGCTTTACATTGGGATTAAAGAAAATGAAACTGCAAAAGTTGATGCCCCTTTAGCTATTATAGGTGATGAAGGAGAAGATATAGAATCAATTTTAAGTGATTCTATATCGGATAATAAACCTGAGGAAAAGAAATCTGTTGAGTCTCCCAATTCTTCTCAAGCTCCTGCGGATAATCAAAAAGCGGAAATAGCAGAGCAAAAGGCTGAAAGTAAAGTTGTTAAGGAAAAAGATGAATCTTCAAGAAGTTCAGAGATTATCAAATCTCAAAGAATTTTTATTTCTCCGCTAGCTAAGAAATTAGCTAATGATAAAAATATTGATATTTCAGCTATTCAAGGAACTGGTGAAAATGGAAGAATAATAAAATCTGATATTGAAAACTACAAAGAAACTGTAGTTCAACCTCAGGTTCAACCAACAATCGCTTCATTAGATAATCAAGATTATTCAGAGATTAATCATTCTCAGATGAGAAAGGTGATTGCTAAAAGATTATCAGAATCTAAATTTTCGGCACCACATTACTATTTAAATGTTGAGCTTGATATGTCTGAAACAATTGTATTTAGAAAACAATGTAATGCAATTCCTGATACAAAAATTTCATTTAATGATATAATTATTAAAGCTTGTGCTGTTGCTTTAAGAAATAATCCAAGTGTAAATTCTCAATGGTTTGATGACCGAATCAGGTATAACAATTTTGTTAACATTGGAGTAGCAGTGGGAGTTGAAGATGGTTTAATTGTTCCAGTTTTAAAAAATGCTGATAAAATGAGTGTTGCAGAAATCAGTAAATCGGTAAAAGAAATGGCTGCACTAGCTAGAGATAAAAAATTAACCCCTGAAATGATGCAGGGTAGTACATTTACAATTTCTAATTTGGGTATGTTCGGTATTGAAAGTTTTACTTCAATAATCAATTCTCCTAACTCTGTGATTTTATCTGTTGGTGCAATAATTGAAAAGCCAGTAGTAAAAGACGGTGAAGTAGTTGTGGGCAATACTATGAAATTAACTTTAGCATGTGATCATAGAGTTGTAGATGGATTAACAGGGGCTAAATTTTTACAAGCATTAAAACCGCTTATCGAAAATCCATTATCAATGCTAATTTAGCAATATAAAAATGTCTAAGAATATTATAATTACTGGTACTAGTTCTGGAATTGGTTTTGAACTAGTTAAGATATTTGCTCAAAAAAAGAATAGAGTATTAGCATTGTCTAGAGACAATTCCAAATTAAGAAATTTAAAATTAGATGGGGTTGATGCAATAGATTTTGACATAAATAATCCTGATGAAAGTAAGTTGGATCAATTTATAAATTCCGTAAATAGAATTGATGTGTTGATTAATAACGCAGGTTACTTGGTAAAAAAAACCTTTGAAGAAACCACACTTGCAGATTTTCAAAATATTTATTCAACCAATGTTTTTTCTGTTGCAATGTTAGTTCAAAGAACTATCAGCTATATGCATGAGGGTTCAAATGTGATAAATATTAGTTCAATTGGTGGTGTTCAAGGGACTATAAAATTTCCTGGTTTATCTGCATATGGCTCTAGCAAAGGAGCGCTAAATATTTTAACAGAAATCTTAGCTGAGGAATATAAAGACAAAAAGGTACATTTTAACTCTCTAGCACTTGGATCAGTTCAAACCAAAATGTTAGAAGAAGCTTTTCCTGGATATAAAGCCTCCACATCAGCCGAAAATATGGCAAAATATATATATAATTTCGCTACGGAAGGTTATAAATTAATGAACGGTAAAGTAGTTTCTATTTCATCAAGTACACCATAAATGAAAGAAATACTTAATAGAATTCCTGCTGAGTCAAAAGATTATGTCACTAATCTTATTAAATCAAATAATATCAAGATTCTTTTAAAGAAAAAACGAAAAACTAAGCACGGTGACTTTTCGGTAAAAAAGAATGGTGATATGTTAATTACATTAAATTCAGATTTGAATTCATATAGGTTTTTAATAACATTAATTCATGAAATTTCACATTTTTTAGCTTATAAATCTTTTGGTTCATTTGTAAAGCCTCACGGAATTGAATGGAAAAATATATTCAAAAAATTATTACTCCCAATCATTAATCCAAAGGTATTTCCTGAAGATATTTTGAAATTTCTAGCATCGTATGCTATAAATCCAAAAGCAAGTACCGATTCAGACTTGAATTTGAGTATTGCACTTAATAAATATAATTCAGAAACAACAAAATATGTTTTAGATCTTAGTAAAGGTTCTGTATTTCAAACTCATAACGGCAAAAATTATAAAATAATCAAAAAACTAAGAAAGCGTTATGAATGTATAGAGCTTTCCACAAAAAAATTATATTTGTTTAGCCCTAATGTTAAAATATCCCAAATATTAAATGAATACCCATAAGAAAATAAGTGTAGCTGTAAGTGGTTATTTTGACCCTATACATGTAGGCCATTTAGAATACTTAAAAATGGCCAAAGAATTAGGTGATTTTCTAATTGTAATAGTTAATAACAATCAACAATGTATATTGAAAAAAGGAAAGTCCTTTATGGATGAAAATGATAGAGTTGAAATTGTTAGAGCTTTAGGTATTGTTGACAAGGTATTTCTTTCAATCGATACAGATAGAACTGTTTGCAAATCTCTAGAAGAAATAAAACCTGATATTTTTGCTAATGGTGGCGATAGATCTACGGATGAGGTTCCAGAAACTTCCATATGTAAGAAATATAATATTAAAATGATTGACGGACTAGGTGATAAAATCAGAAGTTCTTCTTCTTTAACAGGGATTAAGGAATTAAAATAATTATTGATTCAGATACATTTTACGCACCTTTTTGTATAGATTGGAAGAGTAAACAAAATCGGTAACTGCTTGATTGTCGGTTTTAAAAATATTTTTTTTACTGCCTTCCCATTCTAAAATTCCATTTCTAAGAAAAATTATTTTTTCTCCAATTTCCATAACTGAATTCATGTCATGAGAATTTATTATTGTGGTTATATTCAGCTCTTCAGTTATTTCTTTTATTAAATTATCAATTACAATAGCCGTTTTTGGGTCAAGTCCAGAATTTGGTTCATCACAAAACAAATAATTAGGATTATTAACAATTGCTCTGGCTATAGCAACTCTTTTTTGCATTCCTCCTGATGCTTCACTCGGCATTTTTTTATTGCTGTTTTCTAACTCAACTCGCTTTAAAACTAAATTAACTCTATCTAGCATTTCATCTGAAGACATGTTTTCAAACATCTTTAATGGGAACATTACATTTTCTTCAATTGTCATTGAATCAAATAGTGCACTGCCTTGAAAAACAGTGCCGATATTAGATTTTAATTCCATTTTTTGCCTTTCATTCATTAATTCAATGTCTTTATTGTCAAATATAATTTGACCTTCATCATGTTTGTGCAGGCCAAGTAACGACTTTAAAAAAACTGTTTTTCCAGAACCAGTTTGACCTATAATTAAACTTGTTTTGCCTTTTTCAAATTCACAGGATATTCCTTTTAGAATAGGTTTGTTGTCAAATGATTTTTTTAGATTTTTAACTGTTATCATTATCCAAGTAGCATTTGAGTTATTAGAAAATTGAATACAACAATTGAAACACTAGTCCATATGAATGATTTTGTACTTGCTTTACCTACCTCAAGTGCTCCGCCTTTCATGTAATAACCGTGAAATGAGGGGACCGTAGCTAAAATAAATGCAAAAACAAAACTTTTAATAAATGCATATGTCATATGAAATGGTGTGAAATCAGTTTGAATTCCTTCAATAAATGCATTCATTGTGCTATAACCACCATAAACGCATGCCACCATTCCACCTAATATACCTAAAAACATTGCGATTGATATCAGGAAAGGGTATAATAGTAATGCAATAACTTTAGGAAAAACAAGGTAATTAATAGAGTTTATCCCCATTACTTCTAGAGCATCAATTTGTTCTGTAACTCTCATTGACCCTATACTAGAGGTAATAAATGAACCTACTTTACCAGCCATAATGATTGAAATTATAGTTGGTGCAAATTCCAAAATTATCGTTTCTCTTGTCGCATATCCAACTAAATAATCAGGATAAAAAGAGCCTGTTGTACTAAGAGCTAGTTGGATGGTGATAACCCCTCCAATAAAAAAAGAAACAAATGAAATTATTCCAAGTGAATTGATTACAGTGTCTTCAGTATCTTTTAAAATTAATTCTTTCATAACCTTCCACTTCGTAGGTTTATGAAACATCTTTTGTAACATCAGTATGTATAGCCCGATATTGTGTAAAAAAGTCATTTTTAGGATATAATTATTAAAATTAATTTACAATAAATTAACAATAAAGTCTATTTAGATTAATTATTTTTACAGTATAAATTTAATTATGAGCAAATACTTCTTATTTTTTACTTTACTGTCTATTCATTATTCCAATGCAAAAAATAATCAAACTGAAAAGCCAAAATTAGTTGTTGCTATTGTTGTTGATCAAATGCGTTATGATTTTTTAGAAAATTTATCAAATAGATTCACTGAAAATGGTTTCAAAAGATTAATAGATTACGGGTATAATTGTAAAAATAATTATTTTAATTATGTTCCAACTGTAACCGGTCCAGGTCACTCATCTATTTCAACTGGATCTACTCCTATGACTCATGGTGTTGTAGGTAATAATTGGTATGACAGAGAAAAGAAGGAGTCAATATACTGTGCTAATGATAGTGATTACAAACATATAGGTGGAGATGCTTATAGTGGAAATAAATCACCAAACAATTTATTAGTTGACACATTTGCTGATGTCAATAAGTTATCAAATAATAACGATTCAAAAACAATTTCTGTTGCGATTAAAGATAGGGGTTCTATTTTAATGGGAGGTAAAACTGCAGATGCTGCATATTGGTATTACGGAAAAGAACGTGCTCAATGGATTACCAGTAATTATTATATGAATGAATTGCCTGACTGGGTTAACAATTTTAATAATGAAGATAATCTTGAAAAATACTTGGAGGATTGGGTGACTTTTGAAGAAATCACTAATTACGATAATTATGAAATTGATGATAATAATTATGAGAAACAATTCAAAGGAAAAGATAATTCTGCATTCCCATATTCCATTAAATCATTAATGAAACATAATGATTGTTTTGATATGATAAAGGAAACACCTTATGGGAATTCAATGACTACAGATTTTGCAATCGAAGCTATAATTAATGAAAATTTAGGAAAAAGTGGGTTTACTGATGTTTTAACAATTGGTTATTCGTCAACTGACTATGTGGGCCATAATTTTGGTGTGGCATCAGTTGAAACACAGGATGTGTATATTCGTCTTGACAGAGAAATAGCTAAACTACTTTCTTTTTTAGACAAAGAAATTGGTGAGAATCAATACACTTTATTTTTGACAGGTGATCACGGTGTGCTGGAGATACCTGCATTTCTTTCTGATAGTGGAGTAAATGCTACGGCTATTAGTAAAGAGGATTTAACTGAAAAGGCTTTAAGAAAATTGTATAATGTTTTCGCAATCGAGGATGAGAAGTTTATTGTTAATGTTGAAAACAATCAAATATATTTGAATGATGAGAGAATTAGAGAACTCAATTTAGATAAAAATATAATTATTGATGAATTAGTTGAAATTTTGCAGTCATTCGATTTTATTACAAATGCTTATTCAGCTGAATTTATTTTAAATTCACAAAACCTGAGCGGTTATGAAAAACTAATTCAGAATGGATTTCATAAAGAAAGAAGTGGCGATATAGCTTTTATCCTAAAACCTAATGTGATTTTTCACGACAGAAAAGGTACTACTCATGGATCAGGTTATAATTACGACACTCATGTTCCTCTTATATTTTATGGTAATGGAATTAAAAATGGAGAAACTTTGGATTATACAGAAATACCAGATATTGCTCCTACAATCTCTGAATTACTAGGGCAAAAAATGAAAAATTCTACCGGAAAAATATTAGATTTTATTTTGAAGAAATAGATTTATTTAGATTATTTATATAGCTAATAATATTTTCTTTTCCAATATGTTTTGTGCTAGAAGTAAGAAATATTTCAGGTAAAAATTCCCAATTATCCAGTATTACTTTTTTATATTCCTTAATTTTAAATTCAACACCTTCATTTGGATTTCCATCTTGCTTTAATTTATCAATTTTAGTAAAAACAATAGAAAAAGCGATATTGTTAGTTGTAAGCCATCTCATAAATTCAATATCAATTTTTTGAGCTTCGTGCCTAACATCTATTAAAATAAATGCTGAAACCAATTGATTCCTTTCCTTAAAATATTCAGTGATTAGCTTCTGAAATTCTTTTTTTTCTGTTTTAGAAGCCTTTGCATATCCATACCCTGGTAAATCAACGAGATGCCACGTTGAGTCAATAATAAAATGATTTATTAATCTTGTTTTTCCAGGTTTTGAGGACGTTTTAGCTAATTTTTTATTATTGGCTAACATATTTATGAGAGAAGATTTGCCAACATTACTTCTTCCGATAAACGCATATTCAGGGAGCTTGCTTTTTGGGCAATCTTTCACATTTTGATTGCTTACAATAAACTTAGCACTTTTTATTCTCATTAGCTTCTAATAATTTTTGAAGAAAGCCAGTCAAAAAGTATTTTATTAAACTTGCTTGGATGTTCCATCATTGGGGCATGGCCACATTTGTTAATCCAGAACAAATTTGAATTAGGTAAGAGTTTATGAAATTCATCAGCGACATTAGGTGGTGTAACATTGTCATTTTTACCCCATATTATACATGTAGGAAGTTTCATTTTAGGTAAATCAGCTGCCATATTATGACGTATAGCACTTTTTGCCATTGCTAATATTTTAATCAATTTACTCCTGTCGTTAACAGTTTCAAATACTTCATCAACCAATTCTTTAGAAGCAACTTCTGGACTGTAAAAAACTTCTTCAACTTTTTTCTTTATTACATTATAATCTCCTCTTTTTGTGTATCCGCTTCCCATTCCTTTTTCATAGAGTCCCGAGCTTCCTGTAAGTATCATTCCCTTTGCTTTATTGAACATTTTTGTATAGTATAATCCAATATGACCTCCGAGAGAATTTCCCATCAAAACAAAATCTTTTATTTTTTTATGAATAATAAAATTATCTAAGAATTTAGCTAATTCTTTAACAGATGTTTTAAGTAAAGGAAGTTCATAGATCGGAAGCACAGGCATTATGACTTTAAAATTTCTCTCTTTGAAAAAACGGGTTACTTCATTGAAATTACTAAGGTTTCCCATTAGACCGTGTAAAACTATGATGGGAAATCCATCACCTTCCTCAATATAACTGTATTCCTTTTCTTTAATAAGATTAAACTCCATCTGAAAATTTTAATTCAAAATTAATCAAATTTATTGATAATCAATCAAATTAGATTATTCATTAACAATTAATGAACATTATATGTTGATTATTTTAAACCTAAAGTTAACCACTTGTATTTCAGTTATTTAAGAAGCAATATCATTTTTTTTAAAGAATAAAACCTCTACTTTCTTTAATTTTATTAACAATGTGGTAAAATGTGGTAAAATGTGGTAATTTTTTTACTAAATTTGAGGTTATTAACTGTTATAGACTTTGAATTATTTAATTGGAACATACGAATGTAAAATTGATGTAAAAGGAAGACTTCTAATTCCTTCCGCATTTAAAAAGCAACTTGCACCTGTTATTGCAAAAGGTTTTGTTTTGAAAAGAGCAGTGTTTCAAAATTGTCTAGAGCTATATCCATTAGAAGAGTGGGAAGATTTAATTAAAAAGGTAAACTCGCTAAATAGGTTTAAGAAGAAAAATAACGACTTTATCAGAAGATTTACTGCAGGGGTTAAATTTATTGAACTAGATAACAATGGTAGGCTTTTAATACCAAAGGATTTAATTGAATTTTCAAACATTAACAGAGAAGTTACTTTGTCTTCATCGGTTAATATCATTGAAATTTGGGATAAAGTCAGTTACGAAAAAGCGATTGTTGATTCAAGAGATGATTTTGCTAAACTAGCCGAGGAAGTAATGGGTGATGATGAAGACTAGTTACCATTTACCGGTATTGCTAGAAGAATCAATAGATGGTTTAAATATACATAGTGATGGAGTTTTTGTAGATGCAACTTTTGGTGGAGGAGGTCACAGTTTTGAAATCTTGAAGAATCTTTCAAATAAAGGAAGTTTAATCTCCTTTGATCAAGACCCAGATTCGATAGATAATTGTTTTGATGAAAGTAATTTTTATTTCGTCAATGAAAATTTTAAACACATGAAGAGATTTTTAAAAAATTTAGGTTTTACAAAAGTAAACGGAATACTTGCTGACTTAGGTGTTTCATCTTTTCAAATTAATACTCCTGAAAGAGGGTTTTCATATAGATTCAATTCGAAATTGGATATGAGAATGGATAAAAAAAATAAATTAGATGCATATCAGGTTGTAAATAATTACTCTTTTGAAAATTTATCAAGAGTTTTTTTTGATTATGGAGATTTGAATAATTCAAAGAAAATTTCAGAAGAAATAATTAACGCAAGATCCATAAGTGAACTTAAAACAACTTTTGATTTAAATAAAATATTAAAACCGCTATTCCCCGAAAGATTTTTTAATAAAAATTTATCTAGAATTTATCAAGCGATAAGAATTGAAGTGAATAATGAGATGGATGTGCTTAAATCTCTATTGAATCAATCTTGTGAATTGTTAGTCCCTGGTGGCAGATTATGTATTATATCTTATCATTCTTTAGAAGATAGAATTGTAAAAAGGTTTATCAATAATGGAAGCTTTTCTAAAGAAGTTGAAAAGGATTTTTTTGGAAACTTTTCAGTTCCATTTAAAAAAACAGGATCGTTTGTAAAACCTTCTAAAGAAGAAATATCAAAAAATATAAGATCGAGAAGTGCAAAATTAAGAGTAGCTGAAAAACTATGATTATATGAAACAAAGGATTTTAAATATTTTAAGAGGTTCATTCTTGGTTGATGAAAAATCAACATCTAACTGGATGTATATTTTTTTGTTTCTGATTTTATCTATAGTAATGATTTCATCATCACATTCAATTGATAAAAAGGTCTATAAAATAGCTGCAATGAATGAAGAAATTAAATCATTAAGATCTGAATTTGTTGACACAAGAACAATATTGATGACATATAAAATGGAATCCTCAGTGAAGAGTAGATTGGCTGAAAAGGGAATAAAATCTTCAAAAACACCACCAGTAAAAATTATTATTAATGTCAATAACTAAGAAAAACATAACGAATCGACTGTATATAATCAGCTTTTTACTGATTCTTATAGTTTTTTCTATTGTTTTTAAAATTATTGATATACAGTTTTTTAAGGGTGATTTTTATATAAGTATTTCTGAAAAAAGAGAATTTAAAAATATTGAAATTCCAGCAAACAGAGGAAACATATACTCTGATAACGGTAAATTATTAGCTAGCTCTGTGCCAAAATACGATATCCGATTTGATGCTCTTGCTCCGACTAACAAAAATTTTGACAATAATATTGATCTTTTAGCTGCGGAACTTGCAAATTATTTTGGAGAATCACCTGAAAAATATTCTAATAAACTTAGACAAGCAAGAAAGGATAAAAATCGATATCTGTTAATTGCTAGAAATTTAGGCTACTTAGATTTTATCAAATTTAAAAGTTTTCCATTGTTTAAATTAGGTGGTTTTAGAGGTGGTTTTATAAGTGAACAATTTACAAAACGCGATTATCCAATAGGTGGAATTGCCCAGAGAACTGTTGGGTATGAAAGATATGATGATTTTGGAAATGCCATGAGGCCAGGCTTAGATGGTGCTTTTGGTCCAAAATATTTAAAGGGAGAAAATGGGAGTCGATTCTCGCAAAAAATTGGTCAAGGTCAATGGAAGCCTGTGCTAGACTATAATGAAAAAGAGCCTAGAGACGGCTATGATTTACATACTACTTTAAATATTGAAATTCAGGATGTAGCTCATCACGCACTGTTAAAACAGTTGGAATTTTACGAGGCAGAGCACGGAAGTGTTGTGGTTATGGAAACTCAGACTGGAGAAATAAAAGCCATTTCTAATTTAGGTCGAACTTTAGAAGGGAAGTACTATGAAAAATTAAATTATGCTGTAGGTGAATCACACGAACCTGGTTCTACATTTAAACTTATGGCAATGGTTAGGGCTCTTGAAGATAAAGTTATAGATACTTCAGACATTATTGATACTAAAAGTGGAATTTTAAGTTTTTACGGTAGAAAAGTTAGAGATTCTAAAAAAGGGGGTTATGGAAAAATATCAGCTGCTAGAGCATTTGAAGTTTCATCTAATACAGCATTAGTTCAGATAATAAATGATAGTTATAAAGAGTATCCAGAAAGATTTGTTGACGGATTGTTTAAAATGAAAATCAACGAATCTTTGGGATTGCCAATTCTTGGCGAAGGAGAGCCATTATTTACACATCCAACTGATAAGATAAATTGGGATGGCTTAGATTTACCATGGATGGCTTTTGGTTATGGTATTTCATTAACCCCACTTCAAACACTTACATTTTATAATGCAATTGCAAATGACGGAGTTATGGTAAAACCTCGTTTTATAAAAGAGGTAAAATATTTTGATCAAATAATTGAAAAATTTGAAACTGAAATTATTTCTGAGTCAGTTTGTAGTATAGAGACCGTAGATATTGTTAAAAATATGATGAAAAATGTTGTTGAAAAAGAGCATGGAACAGCTCACAACATTTATTCTAAAGATTTTTCAATGGCTGGAAAAACTGGAACTTGTCAAACTGAGTATTGGAAATCATCAGGCCTATATATATCCTCTTTTGCTGGTTATTTTCCTGCAGAAAACCCAAAATATTCATGTATTGTAGTAATTCATAAACCTGACAAGAAAAAAGGGTATTACGGAAATATCGTTGCAGCACCAGTTTTTAAAGAAATAGCACAGAAAATATATTCAAACATTCCAAAAACTGAATTCTATAATTCAAAAGAATTCAGTTTAAAAGAAAATAAAATAAATCAAAAATCTATTTCTGACTTAGAAAATATGATAATGCCTGACATATCATCTTATGAGCTTATGGATATTATCCCAATCTTAGAAAATGCAGGCTGCAAAGTTGAGATTCAGGGGAAAGGAAATAAAGTTAGACAGCTAGTTAAGCCAGGAACAAAATTAAAGAAGGGTCAAAAGATAAAAATAAAATTAATTTGAAGTTAATCAGAGAAATATTGTACAAAGTTGAAATTAACTCAGTTATAGGGAATACATCATTTTCTGTAAATAAAGTTGAATTTGATTCTAGATTAGTTTCTGACTCTGATATGTATGTTGCAATAGCTGGTGTGAATGTAGATGGTCACGATTTTATTCCTCAAGCAATTAAAAATGGTGCTAAATGTATTGTTTGTGAAAAAATTCCAACCCAGTTTGTTGATGAAATAGTTTATGTAAATGTTAAATCTTCAAGAAAAGCACTAGCAATTATTTCTTCAAATTATTATGATAATCCATCTTCAAAATTAAATTTAATCGGAATAACAGGTACAAATGGTAAAACTACTATTTCTACTCTTTTATATGATTTATATAGAAATCTAGGTATTAAATCAGGTTTAATCTCTACAGTTAAGATTTCGGTTGGAGATAATGATTATAAAGCAAAACAAACAACTCCTGACTCATTGTCAATTAATAGCTATTTAAATGAAATGGTAAAATCTGAAGTAAGGTATTGTTTTATGGAAGTAAGCTCTCATGGTATTCATCAGAATAGAATAGAAGGTTTAAATTTTAAAGGAGGGGTTTTCACAAACCTTACCCATGATCATTTAGATTATCATGAAAATTTTGAAAATTACAGGGATACAAAAAAACAATTTTTTGATTCATTAAGTCCAGATTCTTTTGCACTGACAAATAATGACGATAAAAATGGTATGGTAATGCTTCAAAATACAACTGCTGATAAATACACTTATTCATTGAATTCAATTTCAGATTTTAAAGCAAGAATTTTAGAATCATCATTTGAGGGTATGTTATTAAAAACAAATAATTCAGAATTCTGGTCAAAATTAGTAGGCAGGTTTAATGCATATAACATTTTATCAGTTTATTCTGTAGGTTCGATTTTAGGATTACCTAAAGAAGAACTCTTAAAAGGTCTAAGTGATTTGGATGCTGTGGTAGGAAGATTTCAATTTTATAAAAAAAATAAAATAACAGCTATTGTTGATTATGCTCATACACCTGATGCACTTGAAAATATATTAAGGTCAATAAACGAAATTAAAACTGCTGATAATAATTTAATAACAGTTGTCGGTTGTGGTGGTAATAGAGATAAAACAAAGAGACCTGTGATGGGTGATATAGCTAGTTCACTAAGTTCTAGGGTGATTTTTACTAGTGATAATCCAAGAAATGAAGATCCTGATTTAATCATTAAAGAAATGATAAGTGGAGTTAAATTATCTAATTCAAATAAAACTATTTCCATATCAAACAGAAAAGAAGCAATCAAAGCAGCATGTCAATTTGCTCAATCTAATGATATCATTCTTGTAGCTGGCAAAGGCCATGAAGCTTTTCAGGAGATTAATGGGATAAAAAACGATTTTGATGATTTTGATATTGTTAAAGAATTACTAAACCAAAAAAATTAAATTATGCTTTACTATTTTTTCGAATTTTTAGAAAATCAATATCAGATTCCAGGGGCATCTTTATTTACCTATATTTCCTTTAGAGCAGCTGCAGCGATTATCACTTCTTTGCTTATTTCAACAATTTTTGGAAAAAGAATAATTGATTATTTAAGAAAAAAACAGATAGGCGAATCAATTAGAGATTTAGGATTAGAAGGACAAGTAGAGAAAAAAGGAACCCCAACAATGGGTGGCATAATTATAATTCTTTCAACTTTAATTCCAGTATTTCTTTTTGCAAATCTGAATAATATTTACATCATATTATTAGTAGTTACTTTGATTTGGATGGGAGTAATTGGTTTTGTAGATGACTACATTAAACTATTTAAAAACGATAAAGAAGGTCTTAGAGGGAAATATAAAATAATAGGTCAGATTATTTTAGGTCTTATTGTTGGACTAACCTTATTCTTCCATCCTGAAGTTACAGTTAAGGATCAAAGTCCTTTTGGAATTGAACTACAAACGGTTGATAAATTAACCGAGTATAAATCTACAGAAACAACTATTCCTTTTGTAAAAGATAATGTCTTTAATTACTCAGATCTAATTACATGGATTGATCCTAGTTTAGAATCATATACATGGATTGTGTTTATATTTTTTGTTGTACTAATTATTGCAGCTGTTTCAAATGGAGCAAATCTAACCGATGGCTTAGATGGGCTTGCAGCTGGTTCATCTGCAATAATTGTTTTGACACTCGGTGTTTTTACTTGGGTTTCGGGTAATATTATTTTTTCAGATTATCTAAACATAATGTATATACCAAGGGTTGGTGAAATAACAATTTTTATAGGTGCTTTTGTGGGGTCATTAGTGGGGTTTTTGTGGTATAACACATATCCAGCACAGGTTTTTATGGGTGATACGGGAAGTTTAACGATTGGGGGAATTATAGCAGTTATTTCTATTGCTGTAAGAAAAGAGTGGCTTATCCCTTTAATATGTGGGATTTTTCTTATTGAAAATTTGTCAGTAATAATTCAGGTTTTTTATTTCAAATACACAAGAAAAAAGTTTGGTGTAGGTAAAAGAGTTTTTTTGATGTCTCCTTTACATCATCATTTTCAGAAGAAGGGATATCACGAAAGTAAAATCGTGACAAGATTTTGGATTGTAGGAATTTTTTTAGCAATCCTTTCAATAATAACACTTAAAATCAGATAATTGAAAACAGTTTTAATACTTGGCGGAGGAGAAAGTGGAATAGGAAGTGCATTGCTAGCTAAGACACATGCTTATGATGTATTTGTTTCTGATATGGGTAAAATATCATCTAGTAATCAAGAAATATTAAATAAATCATTGATAAAATTTGAGCAAGAATCTCACAATATAGCCAAGACATTAAAGCTAGATTTGATTATAAAAAGTCCAGGAATTTCTGATGAGAGTGATATAATTAAATTTTTTAATTCTTACAGTTGTAAAATCATCTCTGAAATAGAATTTGCATATAATTATTGCAAATCAGATATCATATGCATTACTGGAAGTAACGGAAAAACTACTACTGCTACTTTGACACATAAGATTATTTCTGAAGCTGATTTTACCTGTTCAATCTCTGGAAATATTGGAAATAGTTTTTCAAGTGTTTGCGAGAATGAAGTAGATTATAGTATCGTTGAAATTAGCAGTTTTCAGCTAGACGGGATAGATTCGTTTAAACCTCATATTGCTGTTTTAACTGCAATAACTCCAGATCATTTAGATAGATACAAAAATTTTGACTCATATGTAGAATCAAAATTTAGAATTACTAAAAATCAAACAGACAAAGACTACTTAATATATGATGCAGATTGTAGCATTATAAATAACTACATAAAATCAAATAAAATTAAATCTAGATTGCTCCCTTACTCTTTAAAAAAAAAAGTTCACATGGGTGCTTACTATTCAAAAAATGAAATAAATATCATAACAGATAAAAATAAAATCAATATGCCAACAGAAAATTTTTTAGTAAAAGGTAATCACAATATTAAAAATGCAATGGCTGCAGCCACAGTTGCAAATTTATTGAAGATAAGAAAAGATACTATTAGAAAAAGTCTTGAACATTTTCAGGGAGTTGAACATAGATTAGAAAATGTTCTAACGATTAATAAAGTAAAATATATAAACGATTCTAAGGCGACAAATGTTAATGCTACATATTATGCTCTTGAATCTATGGAGTCTCCAACTGTTTGGATAGTTGGAGGAATAGATAAAGGGAATGACTATTCAGAATTAACAAAAGTTGTCGGAAAAAGGGTTAAAGCAATTATATGCCTTGGATTGAACAACATAAAAATTATGAATCATTTTGAAAATCAGGTTGAATATATAGTTGACACCAAATCAATGGAGGAAGCAGTAAATGCAGCTTACAAAATTTCATCATCAGGAGATTCAGTTTTATTGTCTCCGGCCTGTGCAAGTTTTGACCTTTTTGATGATTTTGAAGATAGAGGAAGACAATTTAAATCAGCTGTTAGAAAATTATAATGAACAAGATTTTTGAAAATATACAAGGAGATAAAACTTTGTGGGCAATCTTGATATTGCTTGCATGTTTTTCTTTTTTACCTGTATACAGTGCGGCAAGTAATCTGGCATATGTTTCAGGAAGTGGCAACACATTTAATTTTTTATTTAAGCATTTTATTCATCTTTCCCTTGGATTTACTTTTATGTATATTATGCAAAAGATACCTTACCATTACTTTAGAGGTATTTCAATTTTGATGATTCCTGTGGTCATCGTATTATTA
>Ga0208277_1000568_pt1 | contig 21527 bp, 16 predicted proteins | sample ETNtaG_5_FD_185782 | JGI IMG/M metagenome (GOLD analysis project Ga0208277, IMG submission 185782) | Marine microbial and viral communities from oxygen minimum zone, Eastern Pacific Ocean - ETNP201406SV205 (SPAdes) (version 2) | ecosystem: Environmental > Aquatic > Marine > Oceanic ...
CGTCGTTCGTCGTCCGAATGCGCGCGCGTCAAGGATCGATTTCAAATTCACGGTCGAGGCACTCGGCACGTCGGAGGGACTCGGGACGAGTCATGATCCTCCGAATCGGTGCATACCTCGTGCGTGTCGTCACACCCGGTCGCGTCGGTCGAACGCGCGCGGCGTCGGCGTCGACGTTCGCGTTCGCGTTCGCGTCGGCGTTCGCGTCGACGTTCGCGTCGGCGTCGTCTCCGGTCGTCGTCGCCGGTCGTCGTCGCCGTCGTCGTCGCCCCGGGGAGCGATGGAGGCGGAGGCGGCGGATGGGAAGAAAATTCGCGCGTCGCGCGCGATGGACGCGCTGATGCGAGGAACGCTTCGCGAGCGATTACCGGCGAGCGCTGAGAGCGCGGTCGCGCATTTTACGCCCGCGGCGTCGGCGAGCGGGGCGACGACGACGGATGGGGGGGCGCGCGCGGGCGGGGCGAAGGCGACGGCGAAGGCGACGGCGAAGGCGAAGCGCGCGAGAGCGCCGGATGGGAACGAGTGCATCGCGCCGCGGGCGTTGGTGTGCGTGTTCGAAACCCCGAGAGAGGGGGGTGAGAGAGGGGATGAGGAATCGAGCGAGAGTGAGAGCGAGGGACGACGGGAGACTGTCGCCGGGCTGGCGTACGGCGCGCGCGTGCGCGTCGTGCGGTGGACGGTGGAAGAAGAGGCGACGAAAGAGGAAGACGAGGAGAGCGAGGAGGAGGACGACGGGACGATGGATTCGGACTCGGAGGACGCGTACGGAGGGTACGCGAGCAGTTCGAGCGAGGACATGGTGCGGCGCATGAAACGTCTGCGAACTCGACCGATGGGGACGTGCGAAGAGATCGCGTTGACGGACGACGATACGCCGCACGTGGATCACATTCGAGTGTTTCGAACGAGCGCTGATGGGAAGTGGTTCGTCACCGCGGGTGACGACAAGATGATCAAACTTTGGAGCGTGGACGGTTGGCGCTGCGCGCGCACCGTCACGTGCTCGAAGAAGATTTCCGCCGCGTGCTTCACGCCGGATTCGAAGCATTTCATCTTCGCCGATAAGTTTGGAGAGGTGCACGCGTGCGAAATCGGTTCGACCGCGGATCCTGTGCTCATGCTCGGACACTGCTCGGCCATCATCGCGGATTGCGAGTGCGGCGACGGAGGGGACAGAGGGTACCTGTTCACCGCGGATAGAGAACATAAGACTCGAGTGAGCGTGCTTCCGAAGCCCGAGGATCGCACGCGCTTCCATGGATCTGCGCCTGAGATACAATCGTTTTGCTACGGTCACACTGCGTACGTGTCTTGTGTTCGAGCGATCGACCAACCGGCGAGTACCAAGAAGACGTGGCAACTGACAAAGGATGTCTTCGTCACCGGCGGCGGAGATTCCACGGTGCGAATGTGGGACGCCACGACGGGCAAAGAGACGGATCTGCGAGCGACGATTTATCTTCACTACGGAGAAATCTGCGACATCGCCACTCGGCGTGAGGGCACGCACGTGTCGGTGGCGATCGAGGGGAAAAAAGAGCTCGCGGTGGTGCACCTGACGGCGTTTCAAGGCGTCCCCAAGCTCTTCATGGTTGGCTTCGGCCCGCCGTGGGACGAGGCGCCGCACTCCATCAGATTCGATCGGGACATGATCTTGTGGGGCGCCGGTGTGCGTGAAAACGATGACGGCTCTCGAACGGCTGTTTTCATGCGCGAAGGTAACGTCGTCGACGGCTTGAGCGTGACGCTCTCCGCCGAGGAGAGCGCGGGAACGACGCTGTACACGCAGCTGCGCAAGAGAGATATCAGCGACGCCGAACGAATGGAACGCAAGAAGCAACGTAAAGATATTCAGCTCAAGGCACAAAAGGAAGAAAGTAAACAATAGAGATGTTAGGTTTGTAGATACAGTAAATGTAGAAACTCTACGGGTAACGCTTAAATTTTGAAAAGTCGGGTCTGCGCCCCTCCAGGAATGCCTGCCTGCCCTCGTTACCCTCCTCTGACTGGTAGAAAAGAAGGGTCGCGCTACCGCCTAGATCTTGGATGCCCGCCTGACCGTCTTCCGCCGCGTTCAACGCGTTCTTGCATAAACGAATCGCCGTCGGAGAATTGCGCAGAATTTCTCTGCACCACACTGCCGTCTCGACCTCAAGTTCCGCCAGCGGCACGACGGTGTTCACTAATCCCATCTTCAACGCGTCGCTCGCGTTATAAAAACGCGCTAAGAACCACATCTCTCTCGCTTTTTTCTGGCCGATGAGTCGAGCCATGTGAGTCGAGCCGTATCCGGCGTCGAAGGACCCGACCTTCGGTCCAGTCTGCCCGAACACCGCGTTATCTGCCGCAATGGTGAGATCACACACCATGTGAAGAATGTGCCCGCCTCCGACGGCGTAACCCGCAACGCTCGCGATCACCGGTTTCGGCATTCTACGAATCTGCATCTGCAAATCCAAAACATTCAGTCTGGGCGTCTCCTCCGACCCGCCCGCCTTGGCCTCCACGTATCCGCCCTTCCCTCGCGCGCTCTGATCACCACCGCTACAGAACGCCAAATCTCCCGCACCCCTGAGAACTACCACACCGACCGACATGTCATCTCTCGCGTCGTCCATGCACCATCGCATCTCTTTCACAGTCCTCGGCGTGAAAGCGTTTCTGCGCTCGGGCCTGTTTATAGTCACGCGAGCAATGCCCTCTGGTGACTTCTCATAAATCACGTCTTTGAGCTCGTACGTCGCTCCCGTGCGTTCGTCCGCGCCTGGCGTGCACGGAATCCATATCACAGGTTCACGACTCACGTTTCCGTGCACGCGCTCGTACGAACTGCCGCGAGAGGGATCGGCGCGCGCGTAGGTTTCTCGAGAAAAGCCGTCGTCATCGCTCATCGGGCAGCCCGGGGCGGCGGTGATGTGGTTGGCGATCCCCGCCACGCGTCTGCGCGCGCCGTCCATCGTTTCAAACGAGTGCGTTCCGACGGTGCGTCCGTTTCGCGAGAGATTCGCGTCCGCCGCGAGTCGCGGTCTGGCGACGAGACCCGCGCCTGCAAAGTGGATAAAGCGTGGCGGCGCGTGGAGAACATTGGATGAAAATTGTTTAGGGGGAATATAGATATACAGTGCGTCGGCTATTGGTGACGAGTTCACGCCTCTTGCGTCTTATTCGGTTTGAGAGAGTTCACCGCACTCTTGAGCATCGGTTCGATCGCCGCCTTGATGTGTGGAGTCCCGAGGATTGCACGCGCTACGTCTCGCGTCGACGAACCGACGACGGTCGGAGATTCAGCCCCGGGGGTGCCTGCGCCGGCGACGATGGAATCTCTCGCGCGAGCGTACGATTTACACGCAGCTGGCGCTTCATTCAGTACTTCAGCTGACGACTTGGGATCGCTCGCGTTGTTGATAATCTTCGTCAGTAGATCTTGCGCCAACGTGTTCAGCTCGGTTTCCGCTTGATCGATGACTTTCGCGGAAATCTGCTTGGGGAAGAGTGCGGTGGCATATTTACCGACAGCTTCCGCTAGAGCGGCGCGCACTGCGAGCTCGTAACGCGCCACTTCGGCTGCGGCGCCGTTCTTGCCGTTGTTACTCAAATTCGTCTTAGGCTGAGGCATCGGCGGTGGTATCTTCTTGGGCTTTGGCACATTCTCCTTCACGTCCTCCACCTTCAGGTCTTCTAAATCGCCGCGCAAGTCACGATTCGTGCGAGTGGTTTGTTTCACGCTCTCGACGGCGTCTGGCGGAGGTGTCGTGTCCACAAATACAGACAGTAGCATTTTCAACAGCCTGTAACCATCCATCCGCATCGAACCGTGCGAATCACCATTCACCGGTCCCTCGTCACCGCCATCCTTCGACGTCGCCCAACTCTTCGTCGTGTCGGTGTTGAAAGCGTCCTCTATCATCGCTCGCACGGTCGCGTGTAAGAATGTCGCATTCTTTTCGCCGTCGCCTCCAACGCCGTTGAAAATAGCTCTCACCACCTTCATCGCCTGTTTCGCACTCAGCGACACGTCGCTCACGTGTATTCCTGCATCGATGTGATGAAACGCGTGCTTCACACCTTGCGCGGTACCGATGATCACCCTCTTCGTCACCGTCTCGCCCATGTTTGCCATCAACGAGCACTCGTACTTCAACCACCTTCGGCAATACAAGAAAAATAACAACGCCTCCTCATCGTACGACCTACGCAGAAACGCGCAAAACAGCTCGGCGCACTCGCTCTTTTTGCTCTTTCTCGCCGCCTCCGCGTTGCTCACGACTTCCCAGAGATGTTTCTCGATCAGAGCTTTCACCCCGAACGCTCGTCCCCAGTACTCTCGCGCAAAGTCGCTAAATGACTGGCTCTCCTCTTCCGCCTCCTCTCCGTTCACCACCGACGCCGAGGAATCGCCCTCGACCGCGCCAGACGACGTGGCCGTCGTCTCGTTCAATAAACTCCGGAGCGTGCGGACGTCCTCCTCCAATCGCGCGTCGTAACACGCTTCGATCTCTCGCTCGAGCCAATCGACCGGTCGTTCGCGCGCGTGTTTCGCGTTCGAATCTTTCAGCGCGTCGACGAACGTTCCCGCGTATCGCTCGCGAAGCGCCACTCGAAGCGCGAGCGGCGGCGGCGCCTGCACCGTAGTCCCCGGCGCGCGCGACGGCGTCGCCATCGGGCGAGGCGAGGTGAGGATTGCGGAAACGCGCCCGCGGTTCCTTTTGTTTTTCGCATCTGTTCGCGCGCCCGAGGACGTCATAGTACAGCCGTCTTCGGTGGAGACTCGGCATGCGCGCGCGCGCGAACGTTCGATGCGCGTCGCGCGCGTCGATCCGCGCGCGGCGAGACGCGCGCGGCGAGACGCGACGCGCGTCGACTCGGAGGGGGGCGACGCGCGCGACGAGTCATGGTAGATCGGTGCGAGTGACGGCGACGTTGCGGCGATCTTTTGAGAGCGAGATCGCGCCGCTTCGCGCCGCCGGAATAGAGGTGCATCATCTCGGTTCGCGCGTTCTCGCTCAGGGCGATTGCTGCCCGGAGGTGTCGGCGCTCCAGGCGATGCTCAGCGGGGAGAGGCTCCTTCAGCTCGGACCGACGGGGCCGAGCGGGCTCTTCGACTCGGAAACCACAGCGGCGCTGAAGAAGTGGCAACGCGCGCGAGGCATCGAGCCGACCGGTGTTTTCGGGGAGTCTGCGAGGGAAGTGTACCTGGCTCAAAAGAAGTCTAAACTGTTCGCGTCGATTTTCAGCCCGGAACCGCCGACTCGAGACTGGATCACCGCGTCCGAGTTTGGAAAACCCGTGCGCGATAAAGCTCGAAGCGGGTGGTCAAAGGAGGCGTATCTCTCTTCCATGGATGTCTTCGTCGCGTCCTTTTTGTCGGGAATTTTATTCACCTCGGCCATCGCGCTGCAGTACAAAGTCCAGAAACGGACGGAAGAGTTGCAAGAGGCGGGTGATTACGCGCGCAGTAGACTTCAAATCACGGGCGCGGTGCTGAGTGAGTTTTTTGACGGTGTGCGTAGGACGTTGCTCGATGCGCTGGTCGTCATTCGTGATCGCGCGCCGCGCCTCCCATTCCTAGGCGAGAGAGACGACAAGGGACGTCTCTCGAGGCGCGCTGACTTTGGCTTCGCGCTTCGCGTTGGAAATTGGCGCGTCGGCGAATGGGAGTAGACGGAACGTATCAAGCAGGCCGAGGGATGTCGCGCACGCTCGAGATTGAAGCTCCTTTGTACAATACATTCATCAACTAGTTTCGCGCACTTCCACCTCTTCCTCATCGCACGACTCTCCCGAAGGCGTATTCCATGTCGACCGCGCGCGATTCAAGGTTTCGTTAGAGGAACACCGCGTGGACGTGTCGATGCGCCGACGAGCGTCCCTTAACAAAGCCGCCGCGCGCGCGCTCGGGGCTCGGTCGAACGAAGAGGCTCTTGAAACCGTTGTGGCGAGCATCGCCTGCGAATGCGCGTACGATGCGGACCCGCGTTACGTGGCGCAGAGATTGGCTGATCTCGAACAAACTGTCGTACTTCCGGCGCTTCGCGCCTCCGCGCGCTTCTTCGGTGCGCTTGCGGCTACCTTGGAACACATTCCGCTGGGCGCAAGCGGCGCGCACGGGAAGCGACACTTTGTCGGCGTGGAACTGTCGGTGCGAACGGCGACGAACAGAGCTCTGGTGCTTGAGACGGTAGATTGTTACTATTACGCGTTGGGTGGCACGCAAACGACGCGGGATTTGATTTCTGATGCGAATTATTGGATGACTACGCTCGACAAGGATAGCGGTGCGAGAGCGCACAAAGGATTCCTCGCGCGCGCAGATTTGGTGGCCGTGGACGCGATGTATGATAAAGCGCGGGCTCAGGGCAAACGATTAGTCATGTGTGGACACTCTCTCGGTGGAGCGACGGTCGTCTTGGCGACTATTTTGTTTTTACTCGAGCGACCAGAGGCGGCTCGCAGTGGGCACGTCCACTGCATAACGTTCGCGAGTCCGCCCGTCGGGAACGAGGAATTGAGTCGTTTGATAGCCGAAAACAATTGGTCACCACTGTTCACGCACGTCTGTGCGCCAGAAGATCGCATTTCACGACTGCTTCTGTCGAGGCCCAGTTATGTCCATTTGGTTCCTCCCAGATACTTATTAGACGACGGACAGATGGTCGACAAAGCACGAACGGATTCGAATGGCGAAACTCTTGAGCGTGCGCATCGAGACTCCGTGGGACTACTTAGACAACCCCGTGGTGTGGTTTACGTGCACGCGATGAAGACATATAGGGAAAAGTTGATGCTCACACTGCGACAAGCTTTATCATCTCTCGACGAGAATTCATTTCGCTCCGATATTCCCCACGCTTTACCCATTCACGCAAACCTTGGACCAGCTCCGCTTCTGAAGCGCGCCGTCGGTATTCTCACCAGAGAAGGAAATCGGGCTTCTGTGCTCATCAGCGGAAACAAAATTGACACCCACACATGCTCGCGCACTCGGGCGGAAATCAGGGGATGGTCGTGCGCCGCGACGTCAACAATCTTAGATGAAAATTCTTTGCTCGTACACGTCGCTCCTCCCGTCTTACACGGCGCACCTTTACCGACCGACTCATTGTGCTCCCCGTGGAATCATGCCTCATGGATGCCCATGGTGATCGGCGCTCGTGGTGAATTTTCCACAGCTTTCATCAACGTCAACGTCATACGTCGCACCATTCTCCTCATACATGTTTATGAGGACGATAAATCTTGGTTGCCGGCAATGAAAGAATTCGTCGCAAAAAGCCACCCAGAGTGGAATATCGAGGAGTGCGGGCCGATGAAAAGGGACGTCATCGACGCGTTTATTTCGACTAAGCGGGGTTGCGTATGCATTCACACTGCGCCTAGCGATGAGGGCTCGATGGTAACGGTGCGATGCGGGGGCGGAGTGGGCGATGATAGTGGCATTATGGCGAGTGTGGCGGATCATAGAGGCGTTGAAAAAGCCATTCGCACGTCTTTAGTGCCCACGGAGATGGATGCGCTGCAGGCCGCCATGCTGCGAACATATCGGCCGACATTTTGGGCAAAGGCGAAGCTCTAATAGAAATAGGTAACAATGATAGAATATGCAATTTGCCCTAGAATCTAGATAACTAATTCTTCGATAGCACTCCAAACGCATCGAACAGCGCCTCAGACGAGAAATCTTCGACGCAGAGGGAGCAGCCAACGGAGCGCAGAGTCTCCTCCGCCTGAGAAGACATGATGCCGACGGTAGGGATTCCCGCCGCGACCGCCGACCGCGCGCCCGCGGGACTATCTTCAAACGCCACACACGTGGTAGGATCATTCACACCGACTCTTCGCAAGCCTTCGAGGTACGGGTCTGGATTCGGTTTCGAACGCTCGCACTCTGTGCCGATGACGAGTCTCTCTCCAAAGTATTCCCTCAACTCCAAGCGAGACAACATCGCCTCCGCGTTCGCCCTAGGAGCGTTCGTCACGACGATAGTCTTCACTCCGGCCTGGTCAAACGCGCGAAGAAGCTCGCTCAATCCCTTCGCTCGAACTAAACGCTCGCGTTTCAAAATGTCCCGAAAAGCTGCCTCCTTCTCATCAGCCATGGCTTCGTGCTCCTCCACCGACTTTTCCGGGTACAGACGAGCGAATATGTCGCAGTTCGCCCCACCCGCTATGTTTTTCTTGAAGAATTCGTGCGTCAGCCCGTTCGGGAGCACCCCAGTCGTGCGCAAGAGCTCGTCGAAAACTAGATAGTGCAGCGGGTCGCTATCAGCCATTGTGCCGTCCAAATCGAACAACGCCGCCTGAAGTGTCGACATCGGCGGTATCGTCGGCGTGGACATGGCCGACTCGCTAGCCCGCGCCGTGATTCTCTTTTCTCTCCGCCCGGACGGTCTCGAGAGCGACGTCACCACCCTCGATGCCAGCGCCCGGCGCATGCACGCCGCAGTCTGTGGCTCGCGCGCGCATGCCGCCGCGTAATATTCGCAAGAAGCGACGAGACTCGGACGACGAGGAACGAGACGGAGTCGAAGACGATGAATCCACGGCCGAGGCGCTGGAGCGCGCGCGCGCGGCGCAGGCGGCGAGATCGAGGGCGAAAGGTTTACACGTCGAGACGCTCATTTCGGGAAAGCGCGCCGAACACGTGAAACCGGCGGACGCGGACGGCACGGTGGACGTGCCGCCGCCTCCGGGCGCGGCGGGGATCGCTCTCGGGCAGCTGTCGAAGGAGACGCGGATGATTGGAACGAACAGCGCGTTTGCGAGCGCGGGGGTCGTACTCGCAGGACAAGAACTCGTCAAGGACGGAGACGTCGGCGGCGGCGAGGGCGACGGATACGGTCTTCGAACGGCTGAAGAGGCGAGAGCGCGAGCGTACGTCGAGGAAGAGCTTCGTCGTCGAAGAGGTGAGCTCACGGGGGACGCGGAGGCTGGGGGAAGTGGGGCTGCCGACGCCGGCGCGGGTGGCGACGATAACAGAGGCGCCGAGTCTTGGCTCACCGCCATAGAAGAAGTCGACGTCGCGCCCGAGCTCAAGATACGAAACATTGAAGAGACGGAGCGCATGAAACGCGCCATGTTAGATGGCGCCGTTCCGGGCGAGGCGGGCGCGTTCGATACTCTCAAACCGACACACATCGAAGTCAAGGAGACGAAGAAGCGCCCGCCGCCGAGCGAAAACGCTCTCGCGAGGCGACAATTCGTCACCGGTTTCGGTAACAAGCGCGAGCGTCAGGAGGCGACGGAGAGTTCAAAGAGAGATAAGGAACGCCGGAAGAAGTTTTTCAAGAAGAAACGACATAAAAAATAATTTAGTTTGTCATAGAATGAGTCTCGGAAAGCCACAACTCACACAACCCGACGCGCACGCGTTCGGACGCACGACCGAGGCTCGCGCGGCGCGTCAAATCGATCGTCGCCATTCATTTTTCGTTTCGCCGCGCGCTCTGCGGCGTCGCTCCCGCGGTGTTCACTCCGAGAGAGTATGCCATCGTGGCGACGTCATCGTGCACTTTTTCGACATCGCCTGTTCTCGAGCTCGGCCGTCAACGCGGACGCGGTGCACGCGGTGTGAGAGAGATCGCACGCTCGATGACGAGCGATACGTCGGCGCCCGCAGCGTCTCCGGGCCGGACGCGCATCATCATTTGGTTTAGAAACGATTTGAGACTGTTGGACAACGCGGTGGTGACTCGAGCGGCGGAACTCTTCAAGCGGTCCGGCAAGACGGCGGAGGTCGTGCCCGTGTACGTGTTCGACAAGACTTTTTTCCAAACGACGAAGCGTGGAACGGAACGTTTCGGCGCAGGACGCGGGAAGTTCGTGCTCGAATGCGTGGAAGACTTGAAGAAATCACTCCGGGAACGCGGCAGCGACTTGTTGGTGAGAAGCGGCAACACGGTGGACGTGATCCGTGAGCTCACGCTCACGGGAGCGAACGAGCGGACGGTGGTCTTGACCCAAGAAGAAGTGGCGAGCGAGGAGACCAACATGGATAGGGTGGTCGAGAGGATGATAAAAGATCGAGCTCGAAGCGGCGCAGCGGCGGCGACGATGGAACGGCTGTGGGGCTCGACGCTCTATCATATCGACGACATCCCGTTCGATGTCGAGGGTGGATTGAAAGACTTACCCGACGTCTTCACGCCGTTTAGGAAAAAAGTTGAAACGAAGAGCTCTACTCGCGAATCTATGCCAGCGCCGGGAAAGAATGCGCTCGGAAGCATGCCGGCGGATGTCGCCGGATTGGAATGGGTACCGACACCAAGCGACTTGCCGTTTGCGTTGGCTGAAACCACCAAAGCGTGCGAGGAATGGATCAAGGATGGTCCACACGGTAGTTCGGTATTCGATTTCAAGGGGGGTGAATCTCACGCTTTGGCGAGAGTCAAGTACTATTTATGGGACTCGGATCTTTTGGCAACGTACTTTGAAACACGAAACGGCATGCTCGGAGGTGACTATAGCACGAAGCTCGCTCCGTGGCTCGCTCTAGGCTGCGTTTCTCCTCGTTACGTCGCAAACGAAATTCGTCGCTACGAGAGCGAACGTGTGGAAAACAAGAGCACGTATTGGGTCATCTTTGAACTCATTTGGCGGGACTTTTTCAAATTTTTCGCGCTCAAGCATGGGAATAAAATTTTCCATCTCCACGGAACGACGCACAGGCGCGCCTCCTGGAAAGATGACGAGAAAATCATCAACGCGTGGAAGACAGGCACGACAGGGTATCCGCTCATCGACGCGAACATGAGAGAACTCGCCGCCACAGGTTTCATGTCAAACCGAGGCAGACAAAACGTCGCGTCTTGGCTCGCCCTAGACGCGGGCATCGATTGGCGGTACGGTGCGGATTGGTTCGAGCAACACCTGTTAGATTACGACCCCGCATCAAACTGGGGTAACTGGTGCGCAGCGGCTGGCATGACGGGCGGTCGTATCAATCGATTCAACATTGCCAAACAGACAAAGGATTACGATCCGACAGGCGAATACATCAAAACGTGGGTGCCCGAACTCACCCAGATCCCAGCCGCTTACATCGCCGATCCGAATCAAGCCCCTCGCGAGCTTCGCGATCGCATTGGTCTCGACTATCCCAACAAAATCTCTCTCCCTAGGCGCGATTTCACCGAATTGGGTTCCCCGCCAGGTCCGAACAAACGTGGCGGCGGCGGCGGCGGCGGAGGTCGAGGCGGCAGAGGTCGAGGCGGCAAACCGCGAGGCGGCAAACCGCGAGGTTCCTCCGCCCCTCGAAGCATCCACGAGGCGGTGTACGGATAAAACGACATCGCGAACGACGACTGCGTGTAACAAAACGTCCACGGTCCCCACCTCCTCTCACCGACTCCTCTCTCCCCTCGAGGGGCTCCCAATATACCACGCCCGACGATTCACGATTCTCCATCGACGATTCACGACTCACCATTGACCCCCCCTGGGCGAAGGGTTTTTTGAAAAAGTGTAGACACTGCTTCTCAAGTGCTGACTCGTCACGTCCCTTGGTCAGTCGTTGGGGAATGAATCGACTCAGAGAATTTCCGTCGAGCGCGCGTCGAGCGCGCGGTCTTCCCGTCCCGCACACGCCGCCGGACATCGTTCGCGCGCGCGCTCGAGATCGTCGCTCTTTAACGCGGTGCGTGCGTCTCGTTCGAGGTGGAACGCGCGCGCGAGACGAGGGGAGACGGGCGGGAAAAAAAGCGGGCGACGGTCGGCGACCGCCCACCGTTTTGGGGGTCGAGCGTCTTCGTCGAGCGAGGACGACGCGCGAGGGGTGGACGCGGCGAGGACGGGGAGCGGACGCGCGCGTGAGGACGCGCGTTGAATGGTCACGGGCGCGAGGACGGAACGGGGGCGCTCGCGTGGGCGCGCGGGAGGAGAATCATCAGACGCGCGAGGCGCTCGACGCCGAGTGGACGCGCGCCGACGGAGAATCACTTCGAGAGCACGCGGAAGACGTGAAGACTGACTGATGTCGTGATGCGGTGGTGTGGTACGTAGTTTTCGTAGGTCGTGGACGTTTGCGCGTCTCTCGACCCGAGCCGTTCGTTTTCAACGGACGCCGCTCGCTTGCTCGCGAGCGCGTTCGCTCACGCCTCAAGCGCTGAGCGACTTCTTGTTTACTACTTCGGGACAGAGGCGGCCGCCTGTCCCGTTTAAGAGGCGTTGTGCGCGTGACCACTGTTGGGGTGCGCGGCAAGAATACTAATTCAAGACGTTGAAGTGATATCGCGTCAAAATAAGCTATAAGCGAGCCATGTTTTCCATGAAGGCATCGTTGGCTACGTCGTCGTCGAGCGCGCGAGCGCTTCGGCAACGACACGGTTCGACGAAGAGAACCGCGCGTCGCACAGTCCGTGCACAAGCAGGAGACTCTTCGCGACCCAGTGTGAACGCGTCGAACGCATCGAATACGATTCGCAAGCGCGTCACCAGACTGAGAGACTTGGTTGAAATCTCTCCGAATCAGTGGGAGGAGTATTCGGATCACTCTCCGGGGTCCATCTCGGAGCTCGGTTCGAAGCAAGGGCAACTTTTCAAAGAGATGCTTCTTGACTCTCCACACTTTCGCGTGTACTCGTACAACGTCCTTCCGTCGGGCGAACACTCCGTCAAGTTTTTGATGGGTTCCCCGCGCATGGACAGCTTGGACGACGTATCACGGGTGACAACTGTTGTCGCGGATGCGGGCGAGAGGTTGATCAATCTCGTTCCCGAAACGAACGGCAGTGGTTTCGTGGCTGAAATTCGCTTCCCTCTACAGGACTTTGAGGTTCCGACGAAGAAGAATGAAGGCATATACCCTTCTCAGATTCGCCGCAGGCGCCTCACCGCTCTCGTCCAAGCTCTTGAAGAGCAAATCATCGACGAGAGTCTCATTTGTCTCATGGAAAAGGGTAGCGATGATCGATCTGTCTTCACTGGTCATGCGCGTTTGAACAAGTACTTCACGGGTATGCGTGCCCGCCCAGAAGAATTGCTCCATCGAGGCACGTGCACGTCATCCTCTCCTACGGTTGGCGCGCTTCAGGCTTCTCGAGACATGCTTCTCAGACTTTGGGACCTCGAAGAAAAAGCCGACACGGTGTTGTGCGAAGAAGTTCGCAAGCGCGTCGAGGCACTCTTCTGCGGCGACAACGGTCGTATGGTGATCCACCCATCTGGCACTGACGCCGAGATGGTGCCGCTACTCGAAGCCATTCTTGCGTCGCGCGCCCTCAAGCGTGAAGCTGGCTTGAGCGACGTCAAGGGCGACGTCATCAACGTTGTCTCCTGTGCCGGAGAGGTCGGCAGTGGGACCAGACAAGCCTGTGAAGGTGTCTTCTTTTCCAGCACCGTGCCGCTCGGCGGGTACAGCGTGGTCAACGGCGAGCGCTTACCCGCAATTCACAAACTCGCTGATATGCGGGCGATCGAGCTTGTCGCGCGTTGTTCTGAAAACGGGAAACTACTCGATGGCTATGACCAGATGGTGGAAGCCACTTGTCGCGAGGCTCTTGCGGAGAACCCGTACAGAGTCATCGTCATGCACGTCGTCGCTGGAAGCAAGACTGGACTTTGCGTTCCTTCGCCATCCGTTGCTGAACGATTGAAGGCGGAATTCGGCGATCGCATCATCTGTGTTCTCGACGCGTGTCAAATGCGAAGTGGTCCTTCGCTCATTCCGCGGTGGCTCGATGAAATGGGGCCCGTGCTCATGACGAGCTCAAAGTTTTACGGAGGGCCCTCTTTCGGAAGCGGCGTATTCGTGCCGCATGTCAGTTTGAGAAAAATGAACCGCGAACTCGAGGCTGAATCAGCGAGTGCCGTCGTGGCTATTGCTGAAGCTTGTGCGTCGTATCTCACGTCTTACGACATCGGTGATTTGTTGCCGCGTCTCCACGATGCGATGCCGACGGGTTTCTGTAACACGGGACTGCTCCTTCGTTGGGCCGCCGGATTGTACGAGATGGAAGCGCTCAATGAAGCCACTGTCGCGTACGGTGGACCCGAAGTTGCCGCGGAAAAGCTCCGGTCGTGGGTATTCGCGATGCGTGAGGAGGCGCAACGGCATGCCCCTGAACTTGAATTCGTTCAACCTATCGATTATGAGAACGAATGGCAATACGGAGGCGTGAATACGATCATCTCTGTTCGTCTTCGCAATCCGGCTGGCGAATACTACAGCGCGCCGGAGCTCAAAAAGATATACGGCTTGATGCATTCTGATATTTCAGAGCATCTAGTCGAAGGAAGTACCGATGAAGATAAGCGAATCGCGTCAAAGCGCTGTCTGACAGGACAGCCGGTGGACATTCCGGAAGGCCCTGTGTTGCGTGTGGTGCTTGGTGCCGCTCAATTGACGGATCTCATCAGTGGTACCCAATCCCTTGATGATATGATGCGAGAAGATCGTGATCTTTTCGCGAAGTTTGTGCTTATTGCACGACAGTTCGATCACCTTACTTCGTATGCGTTGTAGCCGGCATAAATACGCCGCTCCGCGAGGTGAATCGACTTGAAGTTTGAGTCTTGCTGATATTGAAAATTGACTGGGTTTTTGTTTCCCAATGAAAGTCCCTTCTATTGATGAATTGTTTTGATTAACTCACCACTGATGGCATCATTTTTTGTATGAATTTATAACTAGAAGGGTTGTAAATCTGAATCTAAGATGACGTTACATTACAAGTCAATGGGCTTCCTGTCACTAGTTACTTACCCGTGTCTTTGATGAGTGATTCTTTTTCACTATCGCGTGCTCCAGACTTACTCGTGGCATCTTCCTTGTTCTGCTTACGCGATGCCTTGAGGAAGGCATTGTAATACAGCGCTCCAAATACCATGCACGTGCCGCCCCACTGGGGAACGGTGAGAGGGTGCATGAATATGATACAACTCAACAAGATGCTAATGAACTGACGAGTGGTCATGATGGTGGCGAAAAGTAGAGCACCAAACTCGCGAATGGTGTACAAGATACAGAGTTGTCCCAGCATAGCTGCTGTGGAGAGAATAATGACGTCACCCATGACGGAGGGATGTCGTCCAACAAACTCGAACGCCTGGGAAATGGAGTTGTCGCTCAGAAGCCAAAATAACGAAATCGTCGCGCTACACAGATTCACCCAAACCATTTGATTGTACGTTTCCATGTGATACCCCTTGAAAAGCTTGTCTTGGAAGGTGGATGTGAAACCATCAAATCCAAGGTAACCCAACATCAGAGCTCCGCCATACCATGACGTCTCGGCGCCGGTGGATGCGTGTTTATTCGTCACATCGCCGTACAGTCCGAAGATGGTACAACCGACTGTGATAAGAGCCGCGACGCCGATATCAGCTGCGTCGTATCGCCTCTGATTGATGAAAAATCCCCAAATCATCACTGGAATCATCTTTGCGCACTTCCCAAGCGTTTGCACGGGAAACGAAACGTACTTCAAAGCTTCGTACTGGCACGTCGTCGCCACCACGTTCGACGCGCTGACCGTGGCGTATGAGTAAATCGGAGCCACTGGCTTCACGTTACCCTTGATCGCAACTAATATACACAAAGCCGCACACACCGCCAACAATCTATTGTTCAACACCAGGAATACGCTATACTTGAAGAATTCTTCCCCGCCGTCGTCGCTGTACGGTCGGGTCATGATGCGCTCTTGCAAGATGCCGTACACGATCAAGGATCCGACGACGCCGACGACGCACCCGATTATTTTGAGCGCCTTTGGCGCGCACAAGACGCCGAGAACTCCATTTTCACCGGAAGACATCGTGTTCCGTCCAACACCCGTAGCTGCCGAGCCGTTCGTTCGTCCTCGCCTCGTCTGCGAGGGTCGACCGCGTCGAACGAATACGGTCGAGAGTCTGTCGTTTACGCGTCGGGTCCGGTTCGGTCGGAATTCTCTCTCGCGGACGACGAGTGACGACGCAGTGGACGACACGATTCACTCGGCTGGGAAAACAGAGTGCCGCCGGGAGGGGGGAGCGGACTCGAGAAGCGGGTTCCGAGAGTCGACGCGACGATCGCGTCACGAAACGAACGGATTGATTCAATAATTTCAAGTCCACTACGCCTTTTTGGATGATCTCGCTCTCTTTGAAGACGCACCTCCGGCTTTTCCTTTATCGCCACCCGCCGCTCGCTTGGCGCCGCGCGTGAACACAAAGTTGAATTCCGAGGAAGCCTTACCGTCGTAACTCCAACTTCCATCGGTGCCTACAAACGTCTTTAAATCTTGCGGAGACGACACGCCAGCGTCTATACAGTGTCGAACCATGGCTCCTCTGGCTTGTTTTGCGTAAACAGCCGGGCCCGGAAACGAAGCCGTGTAGACTGGAATGCCGCGCTTCTCCAATACATCCGATTTTACAGACTTCCAATACTCTTGGGACGCGCAATTCAACACGAAAGGTTTCGTTTGCGTCGATTCGGCCTGTGCCTCCACGTCATCCGCGATGCAATTCGCGATGTCCGTTCCCCAGTATTCGTACAAATCTTTCGGAGCGCCCGGCGCCCAACGTGTCCCCATCTCCATCCGGTACGGCGCGATGGCGTCGTACGGTCGCAGCACGCCGTACATTCCTGAGAGCACCCTGAGATGCGTCTGCAAGTATGTCGTCTCCTCCTCCGTCTCTAACCCATCCGCGTTGAGGTGCTTGAATGCCGGCCCGTCGAAGGCCAAGGCGCACGGCTTGGTCTCCGCACCCTCGAACGCCTCGAACCTACCCACGTTGAGCGTCGCGATCGCGTCCGACACCCCCATGAGCGATTTAATCTTTCCCGCCGTGAGCTCTCGCCTCGCCTCCTCCGCCATGGCCTTCGCGCGCGCCGCGAAGCGCGGCTGCGTCACCTCGGCGATGATGGCGCGCTGCCTCTTCGTCAGTGTCGCCTCATTCAACGCCTTGGCCGGGGACAGGACGACGACGAACGCGCCTCGCGGGACCACGCGCGCGCTCGACATGACTCGCGCGTCGATCGGGTTCTCGCGCGCGACGATGGCGACGCGTCGACCACCCCGCCCCGCACGACTGCTTCTCTTCGTCAACTCGCCAACAACTCACGAGAAAACAGATGAGCCCCCTCGATGACGGGTCGTGAACCGTCGAGGCGTTTTTGAAGCGTTTCTTCCTGGAACGGAGCTCGCGTCTCGAGAGAGCGACCGCACTGACGCGCGCGGTGCGAGCGAAAATGGACGATCGAACGGTGAGATTGGTGAATTTGATGGAGGTGTTGGAGGAGCAGTACCCGGACGCGCCGAAACCGCCGAAACAGGCGATGTGGTTGTGGAGCGAAAACGACGCGCGCGCCTGGTTTGCGAGCAACGGGAGAGACGCGCCCAACTCAGAAGACGACGAGACGATGACAAAGAGATGGTTCCCAGGGCTGGAAAGAAGCGGGACCAAGTGCGACGGTGGGCGACGAGCGAAATTTCGAATTTTGTGTTTTCCAAACGCCGGGAACACCGAGGACATGTTCACATCGGAGGGGACGGGTGAGAGGCGAGCGAAATCGCCGTTGCTCGAATGGGCGAAAAAGAATGACGCAGAAGTGCTCTCGGTGCAATATCCGGGGCGCGCGAATCGAAAGTCGGAGACTTACGCGTTCGAAATTTGGCAAATCGTCGAGCCGTTGTTGCACGTCGTCGCGTCCAAGCTGGACGACGTTCCGTACGTCGTCGTTGGTCATTCGGTTGGCGCGTGGGTGGCGTTTGAGATGCTTCAGTTATTACGTGGTCGCGGTATTCGCATGCCAGAACACGTGTTCTTATCTTCGTTTCCGTTTCCAGACATTCCGCACGCGTCGAGGCCGTGGCAAGTAAACTGCCTGCTCGAAGAACCTGAATTCAAAGAGGAATGCAGACGATGGGACGTGAATGAAATCGTATTCGGACCCGTGTGGGAAATTTACGAGCCCATGATGCGCGCTGACTTTCATTTATTCGACAAGTACGAGTACGCACACATCGATAGAGAAAATTTCAACTGGCCGCTCACCGTCTTCCACGGCTACGCAGATAGGATGATCACGGAAGAGATGGTTCGTGGTTGGGAGACGCACACTTCGGGCGCTTTCGAGTTCATCACTGTGCGCGGCCATCACTTGTTTCCACTCGAAAAAGAACAAAAGGCGTTTTGGCTTCAAAAGATTGTCGATAGACTTGATCCTATTGTGAAACTACATTCGTAAGTGCGAGTTGCGTTCACGTCGCCTTACGTTTCCGTGCTAGATATCTTGCCCGAGCGTCACTCACGTCGCTATCGGTATTTCTACGCGCGTTCGGGTCCACTTTTGCCTCCACAGGTGCGGGAGTCGGCTCGAGAGGAGCGGGTTTCTCGACGCGCTCGACGAGCGTAACGTCGTCCGGTATCGCGGGAACCGTCGCGGCCGCCTCAGCCTGCGCTCGCGCGATCAGCTCTCGATCGCGATCGGCTGCGCTCGTGAGTTTTGTTTCAGATGTACCATTCTCTGGTGCTTTACCACCGGTTGAGGCTGTTTTCCCGTGCAAGACGTTGGAATAAAACGCCGTCATGGCGGATGCGCCGCGCCTCGTCACGTCCTCCTCCTCCTCCTTCGCGTCTCGCGCCTTTTCCTCCGCGAGCCACTTTGCATCCTCTTTCAACTTGGCTCTGTACGCCGCGGTGACAAATTTATCCTTATCCGCGTATAGATGATCCTCCTTCAATCGTTCCTTCAACAGGCGTCTCTCATACGAGGCGTCGTTTTCCTTCTTTCTGGCGTTTGCCTTCGCCATGAGGTCCTCGATGTATCTCGATTTTCTCTCCACGCGCTCGTTCGCCAGCTCTTTCGCCTTGTGACCTCTCGAACGTTCCATGTCATCGAACACGGCGTCGTATTCAAACGCGTTCGCGTCCTCCTTCAACGCCGCGGACGTCGTCGCCGCCGCGTTCGCCGCGTCTCTCGCCCTCTTCGCCGCCATCGCCTCTTGCTGTCGTCGCACCTCCGCGTTCGCCCGCGCGCGCGCCTTGGCCGGATCATCATCGTCATCATCATCGTCCTCGTCGTCCGAATCGTTCGCGAACGCCGCCAGCGTCGGCGGCCGCGTCCCTCCCGCCTTGGCGCGCGCCTGCGCCTGCGCCTTGGCCGGGAGATTCAACCCGTACGCCAGCGCCGACGAGCCGCCGCCGCCGGACGTCGCCATGTCTCTAGCGTCCGTCCGCGCGTCCGCGCGTCCGACCCCGCGTCCAGTCGACGACCTCACGCGCGTCTCCCTCCGTCCGTCGACGAGGAATCGCGGTGGACGAATGAATGAACACGACACGACGTGCACGAACGTGGACGCGGCACGAATGCGTGGACCGACCGACCGGGACGAGGCGCGGGCGGTGACGATCGGATGGAGGGACTGTTTGACGAGTCATGACCCCTTGGTTATATAAACCCTAGCGACACCCCCCTCGACCGACACCGACACCTTCGAAAAAGAGAGAGGCGAATGGAATGGGTGAGGTGAACTGAACGGTTGGGCCGCGCCTCGCGCGCCGAGGAGGATTGGATTGGATTGGATTGACGACGACGACGACGACGGACGGAGGCGCGCGGAAGTGACGTGCGCGCGCGGAGAGGCGAGAGAGGCGCGTTCGTCTGCTCGCGTGAGACGCGCGAGAACGCGCATCGTCGTCGTCCGTCGTCGTCGGCGCGCGGGTGGCTTTCGATCGATTCGAGTCGTTCACTCATTCATTCCATTCATTCATTCATTCATTCGACGTGCGTCGACGATACGGTGAGTACTCGCGCGCGAACGGTGAAGAGAGATGGGAGCGTGTTTTAGCGCCCTGGACGAACCTCCCGAGGGAGGTGAGTTGGCCAAACTCACGGATAAACTCGTGAAGTTGGGATGCGCGAGGAGCACGGTGACCAAGGCGTTGCGCGTGTTTTGGCGAGCCGATAAGGATGGAAGCGGGACGATCGAACTCAAGGAGTTTGCGAAAATGTTTGGATTGCGCACGTCGAACGCGTTCTTGCCGAGGATGATGTCCCTGTTCGACGTCACGGGAGATGGGGACATCGGCGCGCTCGAGTTCATGCTCTGTCTGGCGCAATTCTACGACACGAGCTCGCAGGCGCACGTGTACTTTGCGTGGCGCCTGTTCGATCAGGATGATTCCGGATCGATGACGATGGAAGAGTTTGAACACATTTTGAACAACGCGATGAGCTATACGGGCACGAACAAGGGATTCACGGCGACGAAGAAAGCCGCGACGCCGGATGACGAATTCGGAGACAGAATCGTCATGGCGGGACGCTTGGGACGCAAGGTGCGCGTCAAGGGATTTAGACAGATTCTTAAGGAGGCTGATCTCGATAACAACGGGCTCATCTCGTTCGATGAGTTTAAGATTATCGCCAGTAACTCGACTCACATCGTGGCGCCGGCTTTTGAGTTGTGGACGGCGCTCGAAAACCATTCAAAACCGTGTTGGCAGTTGCGCAATGAGCTCAAGGAGAACGGCAAGCTTCAGCAAGTGCAAATGATGCTGAGTCCAAAGGCTCGGGAAGCGTTTAGTTTCGGTGGCGGTAGAAACGGTGATTCAGGCTCGAACGGACCCCAGCGCGGGGGCGATGCACGCGTGAAACAGTTGAATCAGGGGAGATCCTTCACCATCATGGGTTCGGGTCGTCTCGGCGAGCTCGAGCGAGAGAGACAGCGTCACCGCGAGGAGGAGCGCGAGAATCGTCGCAACAGGCGCAGAGATGATGGTCACCGAGAGGCGAGAGGCGACGAACGTCGACATCGACGCCACGATCATCACAGGAGCGACGGTAGAGCGCATCACGACGATGGCGACGATCGTCGACGCCGTCGACGCGGGGATGAAGGACACCGCGACGAGCGACGACATCGAGACGAGCGACGACATCGAGACGAGCGACATCGAGACGAACGACGACATCGAGACGAACGACATCGAGACGAACGACGACATCGAGACGAACGACATCGAGGCGAACACCGACACCGCGAGCGCCAGCCGCCGAACCAGAACGAGCCCGTCTACTACGGCCAACCTCCCCCCGCCGCCTACGCCGCCGGTCACCCCTTCTCGCCGCCTCCTCCGCGCCAATCTCACCCCCAGGTCGGCCAAGATGAAATCCTCGCCCAACTCGAACGCGAGCTCTACGGGTGAGCGCTCCACCGACGAATTCGTCGCATCGACTCGCGGCGACCGCCGCTTCGCGGACGGTCTCGAAGAGGCGCCGCCGTTCTCCTCCGCGATATAGATGGAGATGCATCAATCGTCGCGCGCTCCTCGTGCTCGTACCACCACCCACTATTCACGCCACGCACGCGAGCGATGAATCAACGCATCGAGCACTCCCCACCTCGTCTCGGTCCCCGTCCATCCATCGAACGAACGCCTCCCCTCCGCGCCCTCCGCGGCGGTTCCCGCCTTTTTTGTTCATCTTCCCTCCACGTTTGAATTTGAATCCGAATCGACGCGCGCGCGGCGGGAAAACGCCCGCGCCCATCGCGCGGCGGGACTCGGCGACGCGACGACGACGACGATGTTGAGCGCCCTTC
>Ga0208277_1000569_pt1 | contig 21526 bp, 21 predicted proteins | sample ETNtaG_5_FD_185782 | JGI IMG/M metagenome (GOLD analysis project Ga0208277, IMG submission 185782) | Marine microbial and viral communities from oxygen minimum zone, Eastern Pacific Ocean - ETNP201406SV205 (SPAdes) (version 2) | ecosystem: Environmental > Aquatic > Marine > Oceanic ...
GCTTCTTTGCTTCCAGTAGATGCTCCACTGGGAACCATTGCAGAAGCTGATATACCATTTTCCAAGGAGATCTTTGTTGCAACGGTAGGCACACCTCTAGAGTCAAGCACCTGAATAGCTCTAATTGAATTAATTTTAGACATGATTAATTTATCCTTAGGTCTTCCTGATCTTTAATAAAACTGTCTAATTCTTTTATTTTTACTAAGAAAGGTTCTAATAAATCTAATGGAAGAGCGCAAGGTCCATCACATTTTGCTTTATCTGGATCAGGATGTGCCTCTAGAAATAACCCCGCAATGTTCTGAGAAATTCCTGCATAAGCTAAATCTTTTAAATACTCTCTCCTTCCTCCTGCTGCATTTCCAAGACCGCCTGGCAATTGAAGTGAATGAGTAACATCAAATATTACTGGAAAACTTAAATCTTTAAGAATCTGAAAATTTAAAGTATCAACTATAAGATTGTTATAACCAAAACTGGTGCCTCTTTCACAAAGGGTAATATTATTATTGCCTGCTTCGGAGCATTTTTTAATTATATTTTTCATTTCATGGGCAGCAAGAAATTGGGGTTTTTTAAATTGGATTATTGACTTAGTGTTTGCAGCTGCAACAACCAAATCAGTTTGTCGAGCAAGGAAAGCTGGAACTTGAATAATTTCACACACCTCACTTACAGATTTAGCTTGGATTGGCTCATGTATATCAGTAATTACTGGGCAATCAAAAGTTGAAGAAACTTTTTGAAGCAATTTGAGACCTTCTTCCATTCCTGGTCCCCTGAATGAATCAATTGAACTTCTGTTTGCTTTATCAAACGAACCTTTAAAGATCCAGTTAATATTATGTTTATCAGTTATAGTTTTAAACTTTTCAGCTACTTGCATTACAAGCTCTTCTGACTCTAGAACATTTACACCGCCCATCAAAGTTAAAGGTTGATTATTACCAATTTTAAAATTTCTTAGGTTAATTTCTTTCATTTTGATATTTTAAGGGCATTTCTTATAAAACTGTTAAAAATTGGATGGCCATCTCTTGGATTTGATGTAAATTCAGGATGAAATTGACAAGCTAAAAACCACTTATGTTTAGGAATCTCAATCATTTCTACCAATTTGCCATCTATAGAAGTGCCTACAACTTTTAAACCAGATTTGATCATTTGATCTTTAAAAAAAGGATTTACTTCATATCTATGTCTATGCCTTTCAGTAATTTCTTCTTTTTTATACATCTTATAGGCATTAGATGACTTAGTTAATTTGCAAACCTGACCCCCTAATCTCATCGTTCCTCCTAGATCTGAAGCAGAAGATCTTTTTTCAGTTTTTCCAGAAATATCATTCCACTCGGTAATTAGAGCAATAACTGGATAAGGAGTGTTTAAATTAAATTCAGTGCTATTGGCGTCCTTTAATTTCAATACATTTCTTGCAAATTCTATTATAGCAATCTGCATTCCTAAACAAATCCCTAAATAAGGAACTTGATTTAATCTTGCATAATTACAAGCATGGATCATCCCCTCAACACCTCTTTCTCCAAAACCTCCAGGAATAAGAACGGCATCGCTAAATCCTAAAACTTTTTTTGCATTCTTGGCGGTTATATTCTCAGCTTCAACAAAAACTATATTTACTTTGGCTTTATTTTTAATACCAGCATGCTCGAGAGCTTCATTTAATGATTTATATGAATCTTTTAATTCGGTATATTTCCCAACAAAAGCTACATTTATCTCTTTAGATGGATTTATTTTTGCTGCAACAACTCTTTTCCAATCATTAAGCTTGGGCTTGTTAGATTTTATATTTAGTTTAGATAAAATAATCTCATCTACTTTTTGTTTATTTAAAAGTATTGGTATTGAGTAAACTGTTGAAACATCATGCATTGAAATAACGCTAGAAGGATTGACTGAACAAAATAAAGCAATTTTCTTTCTTTCATCTTTTGGTAATTCTTGCTCTGATCTGCAAATTAAACAATCAGGAGCTATACCCAAAGATCTTAATTCTTTAACTGAATGCTGAGTTGGTTTGGTCTTTAATTCACCAGAAACTTTAATATAAGGAACTAGGGTTAGGTGAACAAAAGCAGTATGACTTGATGGGAGATCTAGAGACATTTGTCTAATTGCTTCAACAAATGGTTGGCTTTCTATATCCCCAACAGTTCCCCCTATTTCAACAATGCCTACATCATAACCTTTTGCGCCAGCTTTAATTCTTCTTTTAATCTCATCAGTAATATGAGGTATTACTTGAACTGTTCTGCCTAGATAACTTCCTTTTCTTTCATTTCTGATAACACTTTCATAAACTCTGCCTGCAGTAAAATTATTTTTTGCAGATGCTTGGAATCTAACAAAGCGCTCATAGTGACCTAAATCTAAATCGGTTTCTGTTCCATCATTTGTAACAAAAACTTCCCCGTGCTGAAAAGGGCTCATAGTTCCTGGATCAACGTTAATATATGGATCGAGTTTAATTAATGAAACTTTTAGGCCTCTAGATTCTAGAATTGCTCCTAGGGATGCTGCAGCTATTCCTTTTCCCAAAGAAGAAACAACTCCGCCTGTTATAAAAATGTATTTAGTTTTTGCCATCAAATTATTTCTGTATGATGGGATAACAGAATATCAGATAATAACTAATTGATAAATCAAATTAAGCAGAATCTTCAAATAAAGGTCTAGATAAATCTGCCCAATCTATATCATAATCACTCTGAGCATCTTCATATTGAAGAAGATCAAGCTTTTCAAACTTACCTCTTACTGAATCAGTCAAAAGTCCAATCCTTGATAAATTAGGGATTACTCTCTGAAAAAGTAATTTCTGAAACATCTTTGTAATATCTGAATCTTGCTGAAATAGTCTCGCCTCTTCAATGTCCCAGCCAAAATGCTCAAAAACATCTAATGATAGTAATCTTTCTCGACTTAATAGGCATGCATCGTAGGCAAATTGTGCTCTTTCTTCAACCTCATCTTCGGATAAAGTAGTTACAAATTCTTCTAAATAATTAACTCCAAAAGTTACATGTCTAGCTTCGTCTCTTATTATTAATCCAAGCATATCTTTTAATACTGGGTCTGTAGTCAAATCTCTTGAGCTTTGAAATGCAGCTAAAGCTAAACCCTCAATAATAATTTGCATTCCAATAAATTTAAGATCCCATCTTTTATCGGTAAGAATTTTATCCAGAATTGATTTAAGAGCATTCCCTATTGGATACATTAATTTCATTCTAGTTTGAATATATTTATTAAATGCTTCAACATGCCTTGCTTCATCAAAAGTCTGAGAAGCTGCGTACAATTTCGCATTATATGTAGGAGCGCAACTAGTTAATTGTGATGCAACTAAAACAGCTCCTTGCTCTCCATGTAAGAATTGACTCATACTCCAAGCTTGTCTGTGTTTTAGAAAATCAACTTTTTGTTCAGTAGTCATTTTTTGATATGGAGGATAATCATCCCAAAAAATTGGAAAAGGCTCTTTTAATTCTTCATATGGTCTATTCCAATTGATATCCATTTCAACATTCCAATTTAATTCTTTGCCTAACTCATATAGTCTTTTAATCCTATTATCTTGAATCCTATAATCCCAATTGTATGTACCAATTAAGGGAGTATTGAATACCTCAGCTATATCTTCAGCATGCTTTTCGGTCATATACTCAGGAAAATCATCCTCATAGGTGATTTTTCTTAAATTTTCTTCTATATAATTAATTTTCATTTTTAATGTTTATTTAAAAGACACTTTTACTCGATCTGTAATTCTAGTCATTAGCTCATATGATATCAAATTATTATTTGCAATATGATTATTTATAGAATCTTTAGAACTCCATAAAGTACACCAGTCTCCTATTTTGCAATTAGAGATATCGCTAATATCTATTGAGATAAGATCCATACTAACTTGTCCAAAAATATTAACTTCTTTGTTATTTATAGAAACTTTTGTTTTATCAAAAGTTGATTGAGGATATCCATCAGCATAGCCCGCATAAACTATTGCTATCTTTATATCTTTTGAAGCTATAACCCTTCCGTTATATCCTACTCTATCTCCTTTTTTTATATCTTTAATTTCAATAATTTTTGATCTAAATGTCATAGCGGATTGCAATGTATTATCAGCACTATATCCACCATAAATACCAATACCTGATCTAACCCAATCAAAGCCTTGGTTGGGATAATTAATAATACACCCTGTATTTCCAATACTTTTATGATGATTGGTTTGGACATTTTTAGACACTTCGTCAAAAGCATTAAATTGCTTCTTATTTAGATCATCTAAAGGGTTATCAGAGCAGGCTAAATGAGACATTAAGGTAAATTGTCTTTTAGTTAAATGCTTTTTATAAATAGATGAAAAGCTCTTTGGAGAAAATCCAAGCCTATTCATTCCAGTATTAATCTTTATCCAAATATTTATATTGGGATTATCTAGTATAAATAGTTGATCATCGTTATGAACCACAAGATCAAGATCATTTTTATTAGCTAAATCAAAATCTTGATTATTGTAAACGCCTTGCATCAATAAAATCTTCTTTGAAGAATTCTCTCTTATCTCTAAAGCTTCATGGATCCTAACAAGACCATATCCGTCTACAATATCATCAATACCCAAAGTGACTTCTTTTAAGCCATGGCCATATGCATTGGCTTTTAAAATGGCCATAAATTTTGTTTCTGGGTTAAGTAAAGATTTTAGATAAAGGATATTTTTTCTAATAACGCCTATATCAACTATCAGTTCTGCTGAAGGTTCTCTCATTCAAATGAATCGTAAAATCCATCATTTGAGAAATTTTCGAATCTTGTAAACTCTTTTAAGAAAGTTAGATAACAAGTACCTATAGGTCCATTCCTTTGTTTTCCAATAATAACTTCGGCTTTGTTTCCTTGGTCCGAATCTTCGTTATAAACTTCGTCTCTATATAAAAATAATATTACATCGGCATCTTGCTCAATTGCTCCAGAGTCCCTTAAATCAGACATAATAGGTCTCCTGTTTGGTCTTGAATCAACTCCTCTATTAAGCTGTGATAAAGCTATTACTGGAACATCTAGATCTCTGGCAAGAGATTTTAAAGAACGAGATATTTCTGAGATCTGATTAACTCTATTTTCAGTAGATCCAGGAACTTGCATAAGCTGAAGGTAATCAACAACTATTAACGACAAACCATTTTTTTCAGAGCGATGAAGTCTTCTAGATTTAGCTAAAAGCTCCATGGGCGAGAGCAAAGAGCTGTCATCAATATATAAAGGTTTATTTTTTAGTTTTTCACCTTCTTCAAAAATTTGTTTTAATTCATTGTCTGCTAACATTCCGGATCTAACTTTTTGTTGATCTATTTTGCACATGCCTGATAAGAGTCTTGTAGTCAGTGATTCACCAGGCATTTCTAAACTAAATATTAATACTGCGCCTTCGTTATCATCATTTAATAAAACGTTTTCAGCTAAATTCATAGCAAAGGCTGTTTTCCCCATGCTTGGTCTTCCTGCGACAACCACTAAATCTCCTTTTTGAACCCCTTGCAATTTAGTATCTAAATCCTTAAAACCGGTTGAATTGCCTATTAAGTTACCCTTTCCCATTTTTGAACGCTCATGAAGTCTATTCATGGTTTCAGGAATAAGTTCGCTCATTGATTGCAATCTGGTATCAGAGCTACTTGCTTGCTCATTTAAAGCAAAAATCTTTCTTTCAGCTTCATTTAATAAACTTGCTCCATCTTGCCCTTGAGGGTTATTAATAAGCTCTGCAATCTCTGAATTAGTTTTCATTAATTGTCTAGTTATAGATCTTTGTTTAATTATTTCAGCATATGCTTCAATATTTGCAGCAGTAGGAGTAGTCGTTGCTAGTTCAATAAGATAATTCTTTCCTCCTATCTTATTAAGTAAATTCTTATTATCTAATTTCTCAGATACAGTTAAAGGATCTAATGGTTTGTTTTCTTCAATCAGTTCAAACATTGATTGATAGATTAATTGATGATCTTTGCCCTGAAAATCTTCGTGATTAATTATTGGGGTTATTGTGTCAAACCTGTCAGTTTCGAGCATTAATCCACCCAAAACTGCTCTTTCAGCTTCTCTTGCTTGTTCGCTAATATTTTGTGTTAATTCAGACATGAAACATGATTTTTACATCATATCCAAAAATACTCAACTACTCTGGCAATACTTTAACTAAAACTTCTACAGAAACTTCTGGATGAAGTGATATAAATATTTTATGTTCGCCTTGTTCTTTGATAGGTCCGTCAGGTAATTGAACCTCACTTTTATCAACATTTATATCCTGAGCCATGAAAGCATCTGATATTTCTCTAGTGCCTACAGAGCCATAAAGTGCACCTTCTTCAGTAACGGGCACCTTTATTTCGCATGAAGCATCAACCATAGATTCTGCCCTTCCTTGAGCCTGAGCTAAAGCATCTGCTGAAGCCGCTGCTAACTCACTTTTTCTTGATTCAACTTCAGCTATATTTTTTTCACTAGCAAATGCAGCTTTCTTTTGAGGAATCAAAAAATTTCTTGCATATCCAGATTTAACTTCGACTACGTCGCCTATCTCTCCAAGTCTTTGTATTCTATCTAATAATATAATTTTCATAATTATTGGTGCATATCTGTATATGGCAGTAGGGCTAGAAATCTTGCAACCTTTATAGATTTTGTAACTTTTCTCTGATTGGATGCAGATATACCTGTAACTCTAGCAGGAACTATCTTGCCTGTTTCAGTAATAAATTGTTTTAATACATCTATATTTTTATAATCGAAATGTTTTGGTAATTGAAATTTTTTCATTAATTATTCCTCGCCCTTTTCTTCTTTAGCTTCTTCTTTAGCTTCTTCTTTAACTTCTTCTTTAACTTCTTCTTTAACTTCTTCTTTAACTTCTTCTTTAACTTCTTCTTTAGCTTCTTCTTTAGCTTCTTCTTTTATAGGTTCTTCAGTAGATTCGGATTTCTTATTCTTATTCTCTAGAGCTTCAGTTAATAAAACAGAATCTTCGCCTGATAATTCTGACACGGTAAGAATTAAATGTCTGATAATGGCATCATCGTATTTAATTTTAGTTTCTATTTCATTAATATTTTGAGGGTTCCCTTGCATGCGATACAGCAAGTAATGACCTTTGTGGTGGTTATTGATTGAGTATGCTAATTGTCTTCTTCCGATATCTTCTACTTTTTTTATTTCAAAAGAGTTATCAGATAATAATTTCTCAAATTTCTTTTGGAAATTACTTACCTTAGAGGAAAGATTCGGATTTATTATTAATATTATTTCGTAATTCTTCATATATACCTTTTGGTTAAAGATTTTCTCTTATTTAAGAAAACCAAGGATGGTGCATTCTAATAGAAATATTTTTTACAATCAATACTCGCCTTTAGCCCAATTTAGAAATTTTGAAACAAGGCTTTGATTGCTCTCTAGGGCAAATTTCTCTTTTTTCTTATTATGACCATGTGTTACTAGGCCAATTGAGGTTGCATAAATAGGATTCTGTAATATATTTTCCATTCCCTGAAAGTTAGAAGGCACTCCTAATCTAACGCTAGTTTGAAAAATTGACTCTGCTAATTCTACTACTCCTTCCATTTTTGATGTGCCGCCTGTAAGAACAATGCCAGCAGGGATCCTGTCTTCGAAACCATTTCTGCTAATTTCAGCTTTTACCAATTGGCATAACTCAATATATCTAGGCTCAATAAATCCAGCTAAGGTTCTTCTTGCTAATTCAGTTGGCGGACGCCCTCCTACCCCTCTAACCTCAATCACCTCTTCGTCATTAGTGAATTCTGGAACCGCACAACCTTGTTTTTGTTTAATATCTTCAGCTTCAGGAGTTGGGGTTCTCAAAGCAACAGCAATATCATTTGTAACCATATCTCCAGCTATTGGGATATTTCCAGTAAAACCAATTGAACCAGCTTGAAAAATTGCTATATCAGTTGTTCCCCCTCCAATGTCGACTAAACATACACCTAAATCTTTCTCATCATTAGACAATATAGAATGAGAACTCGCTAATTGCTCTAAAACATACCCCTCAACCTTTAAACCGCAATTTTTTATACATTTCTCAATATTCATAACAGCATTGTTTGAACAAGTTACTAAATGAACGCGTGCTTCAAGCCTAACACCTGACATGCCTAGCGGCTCTTTGATGCTATCTTGATCGTCAATAACAAATTCTTGTGGCAAAACATGTAAAACTTTTTGATCTGATGGAATTGCTATTGCTTGAGCTGATTCTATAACTTTTTCGATGTCTGATGCTGAGACCTCATTATCTCTAATGGCCTCTATACCTTGAGAATTAAAACTTCTAATATGATTTCCAGCGATTCCAACAAAAACTGATTTGATTTTTTCTTCAATCATTGATTGAGCTTGTTCAACTGCTTTTTGGATTGCGTCTGTTGTAACATCTATGTTTACAACAACGCCCTTTTTTAATCCGCTAGAAGGATAAGAGCCAAGAGCTATTATTTCAAGATTATCTTTCGCATCATATTTACCAGCTATGCATACAATCTTTGAAGTACCAATATCCAAACCTACAACAATATTTGATTCTTTTGATGAATTATTTGCCATAATTAATTGCTATCCCGTCCTTATATCTTAAATCTATCATACTAGGTAAAGACCTTTTGGCGAATACATAATTTAAGCTTTTTTGAAAAGAATTAAATCTTTCTTTTGTAATATTCTTTCCAAATCTAATATGAATATTATTATCTGAGATTAATGTCCATCCAGATGAATATTTAAAATCAAGTTTATTAAAACTTATTTTTTCGGGACTCATCTCAGTATTAATAAATTTAACTATTTTCATTGCTTCATTTAACTGATTGCTTGGACAAAAAACATGAACCAAATTAGTGTTATTGTTATCAAAATTAAAGCTTTGTATTTCTGAATCAATATAATATTTATCATTCCAAATAAATACAGGCTTTTTAGTTGAAATAATTATTTTAATATCTCCATTAAGTCTAAAATTTACTCTAAAATCCTTAATCCAGTCCTGTTCTAGTAAGGTTTCTTTAATCTCTTTCCTATAAGATACTTTTTTTAATTCTGATACTAATGTACTTTGAGCTGAATATATAAACCCATCATCAAAATATATATCGATATCCTTGCCTGTATTGCAAGAAGCCAAGCTTAATATGGAAAAAATTATAAGCAGGTATTTATTTTGCTGCATCTTTAATTATCTGCTCAACTAAATCGTTATATGAGAAACCTGCTAATGCTGCTGATCTTGGAACGCAGCTGTGTGACGTCATGCCTGGTACAGTATTTATCTCTAAAATATAAAATTGTTCATCTGTATCTTGCAGTATATCAACCCTGCCCCAGCCAGAGCAGCCTGTCTCTTTATAAGCTCTCAAAGATAAATCATTGATGCGCTCCTTATCTTCTTTACAAAGGTCTGCTTCTAATAATTGAGTATCATTGGAGATATATTTTGCATCATAATCATAAAAAGAATTTTGAGTAATAATTTCCAATATTGGTAAACACTGGTTATTCAAAATAGTAACTGTAAACTCCCTATTTTTGATAGCTTCTTCAAAAATAAAAGGTCTATCAGGATTAATTGATTTATTAATAGAATTTGTAAGATCATTATCGGAATTAATTTCAAATATATCTATACTGGAGCCATCCTCTACTGGTTTAAGAAACATTTTCTCAATAGCTGTATTGTGTTTGTTGTAAAAAATAGCAAACGGAGATTCCATTGAAGCATCAAGACGTTCTACAGAAAATCCTCGAGGTGTAGATATGGCATTTTCTTCTAAGATCTTCTTAAAGGAAGATTTATTCCAAGTATTCATGCAAGCTATAGAGCTAGAACCTGTATATCTTATATTAAGATTATCTAATTCTTTTTGCAGTCTCCCGCTTTCACCTTCAAAACCATGTAATGCAATAAACACTAAATCGTATTCTGCTAAAGATTGCAGATTTTTAATATCACTAAAATCTTTTAATGATGATTCAAGTCCTATTTCCAATAAACTTTGATTTATTCCTTTTCCACTTTTAAGAGAAACTTCTCTTTCAGAGGAAGAGCCCCCATAAAGAACGACGATATTTTTTATTTCTGCCATTTGTTTTTTATAGATACGCAAATAGATGAAATGCTGCCAGCTCCTTGAGTAACAAGAATATCAAAAGAATTAGATAAATCTTTTATATCTTTTAGAATTAACTTTTCCTTTAAATAATGGCAATCTAGATGACCGTCTTGCCTAATATCTTCTATTAATCGTCTAGAAGATATTCCTTTTATAGGCAATTCACTAGCAGGATATATATCAAGCAATAAGAGAGAATCCGGAATCGATAAAACTTCAATAAATTCATTATAAAGTTGGGCTGTCCTAGTATATCTATGAGGTTGAAAGACCATGCAGATTTTTTTCTTTGGATAGGCCTGATGAATAGCTTGAAGTGTTGCTTTGATTTCTTCTGGATGATGACCATAATCATCTATTAAAGTTATAGCTTTTTTATTAATTTCAAGATTGTATCTTTCAAATCTTCTAGAAACTCCTTGGAAGTTCTCCAGCCCATTTTTTATATCTTTAATAGATATGCCTTCTTCAAGTGAGGTTGCTATAGCTGCTGCTGCATTATATAAATTATGCTTACCTGGCATTGGTAGTTTAAAGGAGTATTTTTTATTATTAAGATTATCTAATAAATTGAAATGTTGATAAGATTTTTTAAAAATAGCATCTTTAATTTGATAGTCACTTTTTTTAGAAAAGCCGTAAGAAATTTTTCTTCTAGAAATCTTTTTTGCTACATCTCTAGTGTTTTTATCATCTTTGTTAATAATTAATGAACCGTAAAATGGAATATTTTCAGCGAACATCTGAAAAGATTTTAAAAGTTTATCAACATCATTGTCATAATAACTTAAGTGGTCATTATCTATATTAGTAAAAACACCTACATCTGGCTGTAAATGCAAAAAAGATCCATCACTTTCATCAGCTTCTGCTATTAAATGGTTGCCGCTTCCTAACTCAGAATTTTTACCCACCCCTAATACTCTTCCTCCTACTACATATGTAGGACTAAGAGATGCTTTGCTAAATATGCTAGCAATGAGACTAGTTGTAGTTGTTTTACCGTGACTTCCTGCTATAGCTATACTCTCATAGCCTCGCATAAGACTTCCAAGCATTTCTGCCCTTGGAATGATAGTAATATTATCTTTTCTCGCTTGTCTGTATTCAGGGTTTGAAGGCCTTATGGCTGAAGATATTACTACCAAATCAGATTTAACAATATTTTTTTCATGATGTCTGTATGAGACTTTAGCGCCTAATTTCTTAAGATCTTTTAGTGCATTTGATTTATTAATATCTGATCCGCTCACCTTATAGCCTTTTCTTAAAAGCAAATATGCAATTCCAATCATCCCTGAGCCACCGATACCAATAAAATGAATATGCTTAATTTTTTTTAATGAATTCATTGAACCCTCTCTTGCTCAATTAATCTAAATATTTTATTAGCTGCATCTCTATGATTTATATTCTTATTCGCCTCTTGCCATTTTAAATATTTTTTATCTCTTAAGATATTTATAATCTTGGTCTTTAAGGATTCCAATCCATCTTTTTCTTCATGAATTAAACCCATGTTTTCATCCTCAATATATTTTGCATTAAAAAATTGATGGTTATCTATAGCTGAAGGAAGTGGAATCATTAATGCTCCTTTTTGCATAGAAATTGTTTCAGAAATACTTAAAGCTCCAGACCTTGATATAACAAAATCACACCAATCAATTAATAAATTAGGATCATTATAAAATTCTTGCACTTGAATATTATTATTATTTCCATAAAGATCTATAACACTATCTTTTTTACCTTTTCCGCATTGATGTTTTATCTCTATAGGATATTCAAGACTGTTAAGTAGAGCGGGTAAATTATCATTAAGGTATTTTGCTCCCTGACTTCCACCTGTTACATATATTTTAATTTTTTTTTCATTATCTCTATCTTTAGAAGGCACAAAACATTCTCTTATAGGATTACCAACTAATTCTGACCCCCTGATATTATTATTATGAAGAGGAAGTCCTAAAAAAACTTTCTTTGCAAATTTTGAAGCTATTTTATTTGCTGAGCCTAAAACTGTATTCTGTTCATGAACATATAAGGGTTTATATAAAATAATGCTAGCTAAATATGCTGGGATGCTTATAAAGCCACCAAAAACAATTACAGAATCAACTTTATTTTTTAAAATAATTCTTATTAAGCTAATGATATTTAGTGGCAGTTTTAATAAAACCAAAAGTTTTCTAAGAATTCCATTACCTCTATACCCATGCATATCTATTGATTCATAATGTATTTGAGGGCTTGATTTAAGAGCTTCCTTCTCAATTAAGCTATTAGTTCCTATAAAAATAACCTCATGCCCGTTTTCAATAAACTCAGTTGCCACTGATACTGCAGGATAGACATGGCCTCCTGTCTTCGCAGCAGCAATTAAAACTTTCATAATCTAGTAAAACTTATTTTCATTATTAATTCTCAATACTATAGCAATAAAAGACATCATTATTATGATGCTTGTTCCGCCATAGCTTATAAAGGGTAATGTTAAACCTTTTGTTGGAAGAAGGCCTATATTAACTGCTAAATTAAACAGTGTTTGTAGCGAAATTAAAAACCCAATTCCAAAAGCTAAAAACCCTTGAAAAAATCTTTTAAGAGATAGCGACTGCATTGCAATAGAGAAAATTGCAAAAATCATTGATGAATATAATGAAATTAATAAGACCACCCCAAAGATCCCTAACTCTTCAACTAAAACAGCAAATATAAAATCAGTATGAGCTTCAGGTAAAAATAAATTCTTTTGAATGCTATTGCCTAATCCCAATCCAACCCAATTAGCTTGACCAATTCCAATGAGTGAATTGCTAAGCTGCCATCCTGCATCTTTTTGAACCGCAAATGGATCCATGAATGACATAACCCTAGTTAATCTGAAGGGTTCAAAATAAATTGCAATAAATCCTAATAATCCCATTAAAAGTATTAATAAAGTAAATTGAGAGAAAGAAATTCCTGCAAAAAATAAAATAGCTACAGCTACTGCACATAAGATTGCTGTTGTTCCTAGATCTGGTTGAGATAAAATAAGAAATGAAACAAGACCAAGTAACAATAAAGGTTTTAAAAAACCTCTTAAAGTGTTGATTTCATCCATTCTTCTTACGCAATAACCTGATATATATAAAATCATGCTAAATTTACAAATTTCTGCTGGCTGAAGGCCAAGTGGACCAATCCTGATCCACCTAATACTTCCATTGACCTCAGTTCCTATTCCGGGAATAAATAGAGCAATAAGTAAAAAAATACTTATTAATAAGAATAACCAATCAGTTTTTGATAAAAATTCTGTCGGTATTAGAAGAAAAATAGTAAAAACCAAAATACCAAAACCAATAAAAAAAGCTTGTTTCACAGCAAAGTAAAAAGGATTACCGGTTAAATTATCAGCTATGTAAATACTTGATGAGGTTACCATAATCAAACCGAGGCTAATTAACCCGACTAGCGCTCCTATAAGCAAAACATTATTTCTATATATCATTAGAGGTTCATTTCACTAATTAAATTATTAAAGCACTCTCCTCTTTCCTCAAAATTTTTAAAGTCATCTCCACTTGGGTAACCTGGAGAAAAAAGAATATTTTTGCTCTGATTATTTTTAGAGATCTCTTCTAGGGCAGAGCGCATATCATCATGAATTGATATATTTGGATGATCAATACATTCATCTATTTCAATTCTATGAGCTCCAAAAATAAAAACCTTACTAGGACCTATGGGCTTAAAATGAGTAAAAGACTCTTTTTTTGGATCGCCGCACATTATTAAAGAATATTCAGAATCCTTAAAAAAAGTATTTGTTTTATCAATAGCATGCTTAAGAGAATGCATATTGGTTGATTTAGAGTCGTTGATAATAGAATCTGAAATAAATTGGAGTCTAAACGGAAGATCTTTGAGTTCAAACCTATCTATATCTTTCCCTGTAATCCATTTATAAAGATCGAAAGGATCATTTTCTATACTTGTTTTATTTGATTGTAGTACCTTCTCTTTAGCTTCTTTGTAGGCCTCAAAAGAACCATGGTAGTCAAGATGGTCAGGAGCAAGATTTAATAAAACTCCAAAATCAAGAGCCATTTCTTGAATCTTATCTAGTTGTTGGCTAGATAATTCAATGACGGAGTATTCTGCTCCATTATTTATACTATTTAAAACAGGGTTACCTATATTGCCAACAAGATTTACTGAATTTTCTTTACTTAAAATCTGGTATAAATGAAAACAGGTTGTGCTTTTTTTATTAGTTCCTGTTATACCAATTTTTATTGAGTTATCTTCTTTAAAGAAAATATCTATATCTGTTAGCACATCTTTTTTAGCAAGATTCTTTAATTTTTTGAAAGTAGTTTGGTCTATACCTGGACTGCAGTAGATTATTTCCCAATCATCCTCAAGTTTATTTGTAAAATGTTCTGAACTGTATAAATCTTTATTATCGTCAAAAATTTTATAATCTATACTCTTTCTTATGAGGTATTGTTCAATTGATTTACCAGTGACTCCGTAACCATATATTAATGATTTCACTTAAATAATATTACCTAATTTTTAATGTTGCTAAGGCAATTAGTATTAAGATAATTGTTATTATCCAAAACCTAACTATTATTTTTGGCTCTTCCCAACCTTTTAATTCAAAGTGATGATGAATTGGTGACATAAGAAAGACTCTTTTCCCTCTTAATTTAAAAGATATTACTTGAATGGCTACGCTAAGAGTCTCCATAACAAAAACTCCCGCCATTATCGCAAAAACTAATTCATGTCTGAGGATGACTGCGATAGTTCCTAGAATTGCTCCAAGAGTTAATGATCCAACATCGCCCATAAAAATCTGAGCCGGGTAAGTGTTATACCAAAGGAACCCTATTCCTGAACCAATTAAAGCTCCACAAAATACTATCAATTCACCAGAAATTTCTAAATGAGGTAAATATAGATATTCTGCAATCACAATATTCCCCATACCGTAGGCTATTAAGCCTAAAGCTCCGGCAATTAAGATGGTTGGCATAATTGCTAATCCATCAAGACCATCGGTTAAATTGACTGCATTAGAGGAACCTACTACAACAAAAGTAGCAGCAAAAATAAATAAAAATGGGCTCATGCTAATTAAGAGATCTTTATAAAAAGGAACAATGAAAGCTGTTTCAGGAGAAGTTTCTGCAGAAAAATATAAATATGCTGAAGCAATGAATGCAAATAATGTTTGTAGTATTATTTTTTGCTTGCTAGTAAGTCCATCAGAGCTTTTTGATTTAATTTTTTTATAGTCGTCTAAAAACCCCACAAAACCAAATGCAGCTGTTATAAAAAGAACTACCCATATATACCTATTTGACAAGTCAGCCCATAGTAAAGTTGAAATAATTAAAGAAAGTAATATTAGCAACCCTCCCATTGTTGGGGTTCCTGTTTTTTTATAATGACTTTTTGGGCCATGCTCTCTGACATGCTGTTCAAACTGAAACTTTTTTAAAAGGTTTATAACGAAAGGTCCGAATAATATGGATATAAGAAGCGCGGTAACAGTTCCTCCAATTGTTCTTACAGTTAAATACCTTAAAACGTCGAAACCTGGATCTACACCTACTAAAGCTGTGCCTAAATACTCAAACATTTATAAATCGCTCCATTTTCATTCCTCTAGAACCTTTTATTAGAATAACATCTGAAGAGCATATATTTTCTTTTAAAAAACTTTTTAAGTCTTTTTCATTATCAAAGAAAACCCCTTTTTTTCCATAAGCATCAACAGAATATTTTGTTAACTTTCCAAACCCTATCAATAAATCAATTTTTTTTGATTTGGCATAATTTCCAATCTCTTTATGCATCTTTTTTTCGTATTTTCCTAATTCCAACATATCTCCTAAAACTAAGACAGTTCTTTTTTTGTAATTACTCAATAAATCAATAGATTTTTTTGATGAATCCGGATTTGCATTATAAGTATCATCTATAAGGAGCGACCCTTTCAACCATTTAGATTTCGATTGCCTTATATTTTTTACAGCATTATTTTTGAAAGCTGCTACAAAGAAATCATAACTATTTCCAATGGCAAAATTAACTGCAAAGCTAGCTAATATATTTTTAACATTATGCTCACCTTCTAATGATGTAATGATATCTAGATCTTTCTTTAAATAAGGTGAAGCTATAGAAAAACTCATCCCGTCTTTGTGATGTTTTAATTTTCTTGGATAAAAATCAGCATCTTTTTTTATACCAAAAGTAACAAAATTAATATCAGACCTTATTTTTTTCCAATAATTTAGATGTTTCTTATTTTCACTTGGAACAACAAGATAGCCATTTTTTTTAATATTAGGTATGAGTTCTGATTTAACTTTTAAAACTCCTTCAATATTCCTTAAGACCTCTAAATGAGAGCTTCCGATATTTGTTATTACTCCAATATCAGGTTTTATTATCTTGCTAAGATAATTAATATCATTTGGCTTAGATGCTCCTATTTCTAGAACTAGATTCTTAGATTTTATAGATGCATGCATTATGCTTAATGGCATACCGATCTCATTGTTATAATTTTTTAATGTTTTTGAACTGGCTTTAAGTGTGCTACCAAGTATATTTGTTGTAGTTGTCTTACCATTGCTTCCAGTAATAGCAATTACACTTCCCTGATAAGCGCTAATTATATTCTTTGAAATTTTTTTAAGAGACAAAATAGTATTGCCTACATAAACAATCCTCTTATTTTTTGAATTTAAAAACTTTTTGTCATCAACAAGAGCTATAGAGGCGCCCTTCTTAAAAGCTTTATCAACAAAATTGTTTCCATCAAAATTTTTACCTTTAATTGCAATAAACAATGAATGCTTTTTTAGGGTTCTAGTATCTATTGAGATACTTTTCAGAGGAATATTCTTTATGATTGGAATATCAAGATATTGAGATAGATCATTTGAATTACTTATAAATTTCATTTACTACCTCATGATCACTAAAATGTATAAATTTTCCATTCACTTCTTGAGTCTCTTCATGGCCTTTCCCAAGTATTACCAAACAATCATTATCACCTATTAATTTACTTCCATAAATAATTGCTTTTTTCCTATCCTCAATATCTTTAACATTATCTATATTATTTCCTCTAGAAGCGTCAGAATAAATACTATCAAAGGATTCATTTCTTGGATTATCAGATGTAAAAATTACTTTTTCACTATTTTCAATAGCAATCTTTAACATGTCTGATCTTTTAGATTTATCTCTGTTGCCACCACACCCTAATACAACAATTAAATTATCAAAATAATCCTTGATTGATTCTAGAAAAAACTTAATTCCGTTGGGGTTGTGGGCATAATCAATAATAATATTAGCATCTAGCCCAGCAATTATTTCTGTTCTACCTTTTGGCAATTTTAGAAAAGATAAATCATTAATATTATCAGTTAAGAAAAATGGATCTTTCATCATTGGCAATAATGCAAAAACAAGATTATTAACATTAAATTTAGGAAATAGAGAGCTTGTATACTCAACTGTATCGCCATTGGTGATTGTAAATTTGGTTTTATAAATATCCGATTCTAAAATATTAAAAGTGATATCACTTAAATCATTATCTCCAACTGAAATTAGTTTAAAAGGCCCATCGTAATTATCCAAATAGTCTTTATGCTTAATTGATATTTGATCGTTAACTGCAACATCACCATCAGTCATATTTAGAATCTTAAATTTTGCTTTTGCGTATTCATTTATATTCTTATGATAATCGAGATGATCTATCTCAATATTTAAAATTGCAGAGTATAAAAATCTAATATCTTTAAGGCGATCTTGATCTAATGCATGTGAAGACACTTCAATTGAGATATAACTAATATTAAATTTACATACTGAAAAAATCTCAAATAATTCAAAAATATCTGGTGTTGTCTTAGATGAAATAGTGCTATTAAATTCTTCATTATTATATTGAAATCCTAGAGTTCCTACATATAAAGAATTCAGTTTTATTTTTCTTATAAGTTGATGGCATAAAAAAGCTGCAGAGGATTTACCATTTGTTCCAGTAAAGCCATAATAAGCTGGCTTAAAATCTCTAGGCATTTGGTAAAATGTCTCTAAGAATTGATATATTTTGGTTTTAGATCCTTTTATAGGGTCTTCTAAATCTTTAATATAAAAAACACATTCAGAGTTATATTTATAATCTTCATCATTGTGAACTGCAATGGAGGCACCGAGCTTTATTGCCTCATCAATATACTTACTGCCATGATCTTTAGTTCCCTTAAGACCAAAAAATATAGAATCTTTTTTTGCTTTTTTTGATGTATTGGTTGCATGAGAGATCTTTATTCCTTTTGGAAAAGATATTCCTAATATTCTCTCAAAGTCATTCATCTTCAAAATATCCTAAGTAATTTAAAGTATCTGCAGCAATGCTAGCAAATAAAGGTGCTGCTATCTCTCCACCTTTATATGCATTTAATCCAGGCTCATATATCGACACAAATATAGTTAAATCTTTTTTATCTATCGGGACTATTCCGGCAAATGAAGCGGTATAAATACTTTTAGCATAGCCTCCAGTTCTAGAACTTTTATGAGCAGTACCAGTCTTTCCTCCTACCTTAAAGCCAGATATTTTGGCTTTATATCCAGAACCATTTTCTACAACATCCTCTAAAGCAAATAATATTTTCTCAGCAGTATCCTTGGATATAATTTGTTCCTCATATTTATATTCATCATTCATAATAAGAGTAAATTCTTTAAATAATCCTTCGTTAGCAAATACTGAGTATGCAGAAGCTATTTGAAACGGGCTAGCGTTTATACCGTATCCAAAACCTAAATTTGCTATTTCTATATCAGACATATTTACTCTATTATTTATTCTGCCAAAAGCAGAAGATGGAAAATTAATATTAATAGGCTTACTAAATCCAAACTTCTTATAGCTAGCAACAATATTCTCAGATCCTAGCATCAATGCAACTTTTGATGCCCCTACCTGACTAGATTTTGTAATAATTTCATATGATTTTAATATCCCATGATTTTTTGTATCTGATATAGAGTAATTATTTAAAGACATGTAACCTGGAGATGTATCAATAGTATCTTCTATATCAATTAATCCATTATCAATAGCAGATGCCATTGCAATAGGCTTTAAAACAGATCCTGGCTCATAAGCATCTAACAGAGCTCTATTCTTTTGAATCTTACGATTTGGATTATTGGGGTTATATGAGGGGTAGCTTGCTATAGCTAATATCTCACCACTACTATTATCTAAAACAATAGCTGAACCACTCTTTGCGTTACTCTTTTGAACCGATTCAGCTAATTTTTTATATGTAAAAAATTGAATATTGCTATCAATTGTTAAATAAAGATCTTGGCCAGGCTCTTTTGGCTCTACAGTCAGTGCTTTAGAAATGATTTGACCCTTTCTGTTCTTGTAATACTTTTCTTTACCCCTTTTACCAGACAAAAAAGAGTTATAACTTTTTTCAATTCCCTCAAGCCCAAAATTATCCTTACCAGAAAAACCTACAAGAGGAGCTATTTGATCTCCTAAAGGATAATGCCTTGAGAATCGCATCTCGACTTCATAATTATTTATTGAAGATTTCTTAATTGTTGAAATTAATTCAGGAGATAAGCTCTCGTAAAGTAAAGTTTTTTTATTGTTTAATGTGAACTGATTAAAAGATGTATCAAAAGAAGTTATATTTTTAAGTTTTTCAAAATCCTTTTTATCTATATTCCTTAGGCCGTATAAATCGTAATGAGTTAATGTGATAGCTAAAGGTATTTTATTTCTATCATAAATAGTACCTCTTACAGGAGTTAAGACTCTATATGCAACATGTTGATTTTGACCCCAATTTTTTAAAAAATTTTCTTTATCTATTTGCAAATATATAACTCTAATAAAAATAGCAGCTATAGATAGAATAAGAAAAACTATAATGATAAAAAAACGCCAATTAAAAAAATTTAATTTTCTCATTTCTCTATAACCTTAGGTTTTGGCTTAACTTTATGCATCAATAATTTTTCTTTAGCGTATTTTTCTACTCTAGCTGGTGAGTTTAAAAAATATGCTTCGGTCTTTAATTTATATTCTTCTTCTTTTAGGTTTTGATACTCAGCATTAATGGTATTTTGATTCCCATATAAAACACTTATTTCCCATCTAACTTTAATTTGCTCAATAGACAGAAAGATTATTAAACCTATTTGAATAAATAAGAATAGGTAATTTGTCTTCATGATATTTTCTCAAAAACCCTCATAATCGCGCTTCTTGATCTCTTATTTTTATCAATTTCATCTGAACTTGGTCTTATTTTCTTAGCAAGACAATCAAAATCTTTTTTAATAATGGGGTTTAGCGGTATTTCTTTTGGCAAGCTTTCTATTTCTGGCTTAAAAGAGTTCTTAACTATTGAGTCTTCTAGTGAATGAAAAGAAATAACAACAATCCTTCCCCCAACTCTAACAGCTTCTTTAGCTCTTAATAATGCTTCTTCTAATTGAGTTAGTTCATCATTAATAAAAATCCTAAAAGCTTGGAAAGATTTAGTTGCTGGATGAATTTTAGAATATTTAGTAGATGAGACAGATAGGATTATTTTACTTAGTTGAGATGTTCTATTTATTTCAGCAACTTTTCTGTTTGTGCAAATAGCTTTTGCTATAGATTTGGCATTCTTTTCTTGTCCGTATTTAAATAAAACTTCTTTTATTTCTTCTTCTGAAGCATTATTTATCCATTTAGATAAAGGCTCACCTGAGCTAAAATCAAATCGCATATCTAAAGGCCCATCATCTCTAAAACTAAAACCTCTGGACTTATCATCAAAATGAGTTGAGCAAGTACCTAAGTCAAACAAAATACCATCTAAAGAGTTATTTTTAAAAACTGAATCTATTTTATTAAAAGATTGTTGAATAATTTGGAATCTAGAATCAGAGATTTCTTGATTTGCATAATTGATAGCATCTGGGTCTTTATCGAAAGCAGATAATTTTCCTTTATTAGAAAGTGTTTTTAAAATCAGACTTGAATGGCCACCCCTTCCAAAAGTACAGTCGAGATATACACCATCTTTGTTATGAACTAGAAAACCAATAGATTCTTCCAGTAAAACTGGAAAGTGCAACATTTTAATCTACTTGTTTTCTCATAAAAGTCGGCACATCAAGGAAATCAATTGCCTCTGCAGACGATGTGCCAACTTCTTGACTTGTTTCTAGGGGAGTTTCTTTGTCTA
>Ga0208277_1000570_pt1 | contig 21504 bp, 20 predicted proteins | sample ETNtaG_5_FD_185782 | JGI IMG/M metagenome (GOLD analysis project Ga0208277, IMG submission 185782) | Marine microbial and viral communities from oxygen minimum zone, Eastern Pacific Ocean - ETNP201406SV205 (SPAdes) (version 2) | ecosystem: Environmental > Aquatic > Marine > Oceanic ...
AGATATGAAGATAATACAGCTTCGGCTTTTAGCTCCTTATTTTGAATTAATGAGCTAATTTCACAAACGTTTAAATTAAAAATTTCAGACACATTAACCCCTTTTCAGAAATCTCATTGTACAGAAAATTAGGATTCTGAAAAGATGGTTTAAGAATAATTAGGTTGTTTTCTTTGCTCTATTGAAATTTGCCAAATTTTCGAATTTAGGAATATTAATTGGGTCATCTTTTTCAGAAAAGAAAAACTCCTTGGTAAATTCACTAATCAGATTAATTTCTTTTGATTTCACTTCAAAATCTTCGCTTTCAGGTAGGTTCCTAGACTGAATGGCTTCTGTGAGTTTTAGCTGAAAAAGTTTTAACTCTAGAGATTGTTTTCTATATTCAAGAAGGCCTTTGCTTTTTTTAAAAAAATCTGGTCCTGAAGACGGGGTAGCTCGTTGCTCCAATCTGGAAGCAGATACAGTACTATTTAATTTAGGTTCCATCTCTTCTATGAGTGAGCTTAAAATAGATATGGTCCTATATAAATATAGCAGTGAATTATCACAAAGTGTATTTATTTCATTTTCTCTCATAAATATTTTTCCTTCTTTAGAGCTTGAACTTTTGAAACACTTAATTTACCGAATCGTTGAATTTTAGCACGTTAAGTTTTATTCAAAAGATATATGTGGAAAAACTGCAAATTTTATGCCGCTCTTCTCGAGTCAAATTAATTTAGTTCAATTTTATCCATAAGAAATCTAAGCATTCAAAGTTTTGTTGTAATTATAGGATAATTTTGATATTTGTTGATGGTTAAATTATAGGGAAAAAGATCTGTGGCACAAATAGGATTAAAAGCTGTTGAAAGTGATGATAAAGAAGAAGATGAAAATATTGCAGCAAAAGGCAGGCCATCAATTATTCGTGAAGGTCTAAAAATCAGTGGAAATATTAGAAGTAAGAGCAAGATTGAAGTTGAGGGTTTTGTAAAGGGCAGTATAACAGCACCGGAAGTAGTTAGTGGACACGGTAGTAGAGTTGCTGGACCCATTAGGGCGGACAATTTGTTTGTGGCAGGACATGTGGTTGGGAAAATATACGCTAAACAAGCTCGTTTTGGTGAAACATCAAGGATTGAAGGTGATGTCAATTACGAAAAAGTGATAGTTGATGAAGGTACAACTTTTGATGGCAAGGTGTCTTTCAAGCGTTTGAAGAAGACATAGTAAATCCGACAACACAATATATAGAAAAAATTTTAAAGAGTCCTTGAGGTTATCATTTTTGTGAAAGATATAGAAAAATTGCCTGAGGGTACTCACACCATTGCTATTGGCTTTGGTGATCTTAACGGAATAATGAGAGGTAAGCGTATCCCAGCAACGAATTGGGAAAATGTTTGCAAAAACGGTACTGCTATTTGCTTGTCTGCTTTAGTCTACGACATGACATGTGATGTCTGGGATACACCGATAGCAAATAATGACAACGGATACCCAGATATGCATATCTTCCCTTCCACCAAGCCGTTAGCGTTACCTTGGGAGCCAGGAGTAGCAATTTCCTTTGCTAGAATAGAGGGCATGGATCATAGTCCAGTATCTGTAGATGCTCGTAAGGTTTTGGAGCGGCAAGTAGTGAGAGCTAAGAAGCTAGGTTATGATATAAAGGTTGGAACTGAACTAGAGTTTTTCTTACTTGATCCAGAAACTAAAAAGCCTAAAGACAAGGGTATACAAGTATATTCTTTGGAGAGAGCGTCTGAGCTTGAACATGTTTTAGGACCTATTAGGAGACATTTATCAGAATGCGATATACCAATAGAACAATCAAATCCTGAATATGCATCAGGACAGGTTGAGGTCAATATCAGGTATGATGATCCATTAGTTTCTGCTGACCGTGTAATAATGTTTAGATCATTAGTAAAGCAAATAGCTCATCAAAAGGGTTACCTTGCCACTTTTATGCCTAAGCCAATCCTTAATGAATCTGGAAGTGGGTTTCATTGCCATTACTCACTTTGGAAGGGTAAAAAAAATATTTTTTCTGAGGGTGGAAAATTTAGTCAAGAGGGTAAATATTTTATTGGAGGAATCCAAAAGCGCATTTGCGAGTCAACTATTTGTGGAAGTATGAATGTAAACGGTTATAGGAGAAAGGAACTTTATTCCTTTTGCCCAACTAATAACACCTGGGGATTTGACAATAGATCAACAGCACTAAGGGTTATAGAAGGTTCTGATAGTTCTACAAGGTTTGAAAAGAGAGATGCAGGAGCCGATTGCAACCCTTATCTAAGAATTGCAACTGATATTGCAAGTGGATTAGATGGTTTAGAAGCCAAAACTGAACCTTCTAAAGTGACGGTTGGTGACGCTTATAAAGACAAGAAGTCTCCTAAGTTACCGGATAATATATCTGACGCTATTAAGTTGGCTAAGGGGTCAAAATGGTTGAAAGAGGTTCTGGGTGATGACATGCTGTTGCTTTGTGTCCAGCAATGTGAAAGAGAACTCAATTTCTTTAGTCAACAAATAACTGAAGTTGAGATAGATAGATATTTGACTAATTTGTAATTATAAAATTAAGTCAAATGAAAGGCAGATAATAATCTCTAATTTCGTCAAGATTTTTTCCTTCTAATCTTTTTGCCTCGTCTCTTTTCATGAAAATATGAGCTTTAGATATTAAATCACCTACCTTGCCACAAAGCTCAGCATCTTTTTCAAGAGCATCCAGTGCATTGAGTAGATTCGATGGCACATGCCTTGTTGCACGCACGTTTTCTAAACCATCAAGGTCTTCGGGGTCTTGAAGAGAAAATTTGTTTTCTATGCCCAGTATTCCAGCTTGCAGTAAAGCTGTGACGGCTAGATAAGGATTGCATGAGCAATCTCCTGTTCTATGCTCCAGTCTGGCAGACTTTTCTGATTTAGTGGAAGTTCTTAAGGTAACTAAGCGATGATCCTCTGCCCAATTTGCCCAATAACCTGCCATCGATGCAGGAGCCAGCCTTTCATAACTATTTACTGTAGGTGCCAAAAAACTAGAAAGAGACTCATGATGTTTCATAAGTCCAGCCATGAAATATTTAGATATATCAGAGAGCTTCCCATCTTCAGATATAATATTTTTACCAGAAGAATTTCTTAAACTCATATTTACGTGAAAACCTGAACCGCCTCTCTCTGGGATAGGTTTGGGAAGAAATGTAAGTAGTAAGTCATTTTTGAAAGCTACCTCTCGAGCCATTAATTTAAATAAAAACGTACTATCACAAGCCTTCATTGCATTATCAAAACAAAGCGTGAGCTCAAACTGGCCGTTATCGTATTCCCCATTTAGACTCTCTACAGGTAAATTGCATTCATAAGCTGTTGAAAAAATTTGATCTAGCAAGCCTTTCGGATCATTGCTGGGGCCGGTTCCATAAACTAAAGCTCCCGGCGTATTGTAAGGTCTCCAAGTCCCATCATCATCTTTCTCAAATGCGTAGGCCTCCAATTCAATTCCAATCATGGGCGCCAGATCTAATTTAGCAAGCTCCTTGATTGTTTCTTCTAGACGACCTCTACCACATAAACCATATGGTGCATTTTTTGCGTACAAATTTCCTAGTCTAATTCTTGTATTTGGTTGCCAAGATTTGTGCTCTTCTTCTTCGAGGACAAGCTCCATATCTGGAATGCCCTCTAGGATATTAGTACCCGGAACAGTTAATAAATCTCTATCTAAGGATACTGAAAAAGCTCCTTGAGCAAAGCCAACTTTTTGACTTTCTTTTTCACTAGTAACAGCGGGAATATATTTTCCTCTCGGCAGACCGTGCAAATCACAAAATAAAACTCTGTCTTTAATCATTGGTTTTGGTCCTTTTAATAACTTAGTTTACTTTTGTATTTCTACATTTAAACTTTTAACCCCGCAAATAAAATTAGAGCGGGTCCAAGTAGGTTCGGATAATTTTTTCAAAGATTTAATGTTCTTGCAGAGCTCTTCTAGGATAATTTTCAATTCCATCCTTGCTAGCCAAGTACCTAGGCAAAAGTGAACACCACCTTTTCCAAAAGAAAGGTGAGGGTTTGGATATCTATCGATATCTACGTTAAAGGGGTTATTAAAGACAGTTTTGTCGTAGTTTCCTGATACAAACCATAGGACGACTTTATCACCTTCACGGATTCTTTTTTCATGCAGTTCAAAATCACATGTTGCTGTTCGGCGAAAGTACATAGTCGGCGATGCTACTCTGATAAATTCATCTGCAGCACGCGAGTAGTTTTCTGAACTTTTAAGGTAATCAAATAATTTTTTGTTTTGGGACAATTGATAGACTGCCATGGCTATAGAATACCTTGTTGTGTCATTCCCTGCAGCAACTAGCAGACAGAAAAAATTCTTAAATTCTAGATCGCTCATAACAGGATGACCTTCAGAGGTCTTTATGTGATTAAGCATCTGGAAAAGAATACCCTCCTTAGTAATGTCAATACTCCCGTTTATGATTTTTTCGGCATAATCAAACAAATCAGCTCCGGCGGGTGATCTAAAAGGCATAAGCCTATATTTTTCGCTATCCTCTTTATCAATTACTAATTCTGAAAAATCTGGATCCGAATTTCCTATCAAAGCATCACCTTTTTGAACCAGCCAATCTAGATCATCTTCTGGAACGCCTAGAATTCTCCCCAGCATCATCATCGGTAATTTCTTTGCAATCTTATCTACGGCTTCAAATTTAGTATTTTGTATAGCTTGATTAATAATGTCAGAAGCCAACTTTCTTACTAAGTTTTCGTACTCGTCCATTTTCTGTTTGGAAAATGCTGGATTTAGGAGAGATCGAATATTTCTATGGGCTGGTGGGTCTGTTTCCTGAAAAGTTCTCCTTGCTATGTATTCCTCTTCAGTTTGATCTTCAATTCTAATACCTCTTTCTGAGCTAAATACTTTGTAGTTTTGATTTACCTTAAGTATGTCACTGTGGCGTAAAATAGACCAAAACCCTCTTCCATTTTTTTCTTTTGTCCAGAATATCGGTTCCTCATTTCTAAGCCTTTCAAATGTTTTATGAGGAACACCACTTTTAAAGCTGTCGTGGTCCGAAATATCAAGGTAACTATCATCTATCATAAAAAGTACCTTACATTTATCAGTTAATGTTTTCTAAGAAAAATTCGGTTGCCCAGGTGGAAAAAATTTGCCCATTTTGGGACTTAGATAAAGTCTTCTTTGCATAATTTAAGTATTGATCTCCTATCTTGCCTTTGCAATCGATCAGAAGAGCATCCATGAATTCATAAGAGAATTCAGGGTGAGATTGGGTAGTAAGAATGTGGGACCCTTTTTGAAAACTGGAAATAGGACAACGTTCTGAACTCCCAATTACTACACATGATTCAGGTAGATTGGTAACTTGATCTTCATGAAATACGAATAAATCCAGTGAGGAGTGATCAGTCATCCATAGTCTTCGCTCAGGAAATGCAATATTTTCTATTCCAATATTCCACTTAATATTTGATTTTTCCACTTTACCACCCAAGGCATCAGCTATCGCCTGATGGCCAAAACACACACCTAAAAGAGGTTTCCTTTTTTTGTCACACTCCTCAATAAATTTATAAAGACTTGGCTTAAACACTAAATCATCTCTTACAGATAAAGGGCTTCCAGTGATCAGGTAGCAGTCTTGCTCATCAATATTTTTAGGTAAAATGCCGCCGATTGTCATGTAAACTGTGTATTCAAATCTTTGAGATTGGGTGTCAAATAAATTCCGAAATCTATGAGCATCGTCTGGGAAAGTATCCCCGATTGTTTCACTTTTATCGTGATTTACTTGTAAAATTCCAATTTTAATTTTTTGCATATCAAAAAATAGAAAGGAGGGGCAAATAGACCCCTCCTTTTTAAATGAACTAAATTAATTTAGCATTGCATTAAGTTCGTCAAATTTTGCATTGTCTGCCGCTATCCTTGCTGCAGATGCATCTGCGTCTTGCCAGTAGATCCTAGCACCAGATTCTGCCATCAACTCTTTGGCGCGATCACTTGTCATGGAAGCTTTAGCTATTTCGGCAATTTTGTCTTTTGTTGCTTGAGGAGTTCCTTTCTTTACAAACAAACCATTCCACAATTCGACATTGTTTATTCCAGCCTGGTCTGCAAGTGTCTTGACACCACTCAATTTTGCTATTGGCTCTTCTCCAATGTTGGCCAGCACTTTTATTTTCCCTAAGCAAGGTTCAATAAGGGCGAGTGTAGTATTTATTACATCCGCATCACCGGCTGAAAGAGAATTGCAGTCTAGCATGTCGAAAGCGCTTTCATCAGCCCACTCAAATCCCATAGATTTAGCTGCAGCAAAGCTAGCTTTAGTTGGAACAAGTCCTGCACCAAAATGACCTAAAACAACATCATTATTCTTAGCGTGCGCGGCTAATTCAGCCATATTTGAGTAAGGAGCATTCTCTCCGGCTGCTAAAACAAACGGATAGGTTAAGAAAATACCAATAGGTTCAAAGCTATCTGCTTCTATTCCAATGTCTATTCTTGGACCAACAATAGGTACACCTATTACAAATGATCCGATTACTGAACCGTCTGCAGGCGCTGCAAGGACTTCTAGGGCACCTGGGAAAGGACCATCACCACCGCCGGGTCTATTTACAACAGAAGCGGCCATGCCTGTAGCTTTTTCCATATCTTCTGCTATCCAGCGTGTTAAAATATCTTCAAAATCACCTGGTGGCCAGGGTACTATAAATTGAACTGGCCCGTCAGGGTAATCAGCCGAGGCTGGAACCGAAACTGACATAAGGCCAAATACTGCTAATAAAACTGTTAAGGCTTTTTTCATATCTTCCTCCAATGGAATCGAGTTATCTAAACTTTATTCAGGAGAAAAGGTTAGCAGTAGTTTTTGTAACTATCAAGATTCATCTCAATATGGATTTTCTTAAGCTTAAAAATATTGTTACAAGAATAATTATAGCAATTACTGCGAATAACGAACCTGATACTGGCCGGTTTACCAAATCATAGATTGTTTTTATTTGGCTCGCACCTGCTGTTAGTCTTTCTATCATTATTGAACCTAAAACCATACCAAGAACTATCGGAACTAAAGGCCAATCTAATCGCCGAAAGATAAATCCTAGGTAGCCAAATCCAGCAGCAAAAGCGCAGTCAACAAAACTATTTCGAATAGAAAATATTCCAATAAAGGAAAGAATGAGAATGAAAGCTCCTAGAAATCGGTTCGGGATCAAAATGATTTTTGTAAATAGTTTTGTTGAAAACAGAAGTGTTACAAAGACCAAAATGTTTACCAAAAGAAGAGCTGTAAAGAGACTAAAGAGAAAATCCGAATTATTCTCAAAAATATCTGGACCCGGCTTAATGCCGGCATCGAAAAAGACAACCATCATCATAGCTGTTAGGGCTTCTCCTGGGACGCCGAGTGCAAGTAGTGGTATCATAGCGGCAGCTGGGACAGAGTTATTAGAGGTTTCGGAAGCTATTAAACCTTCAGGTGCTCCGTGGCCAAATCTTTCAGGTGTCTTAGAAAAAGCACGTGCGGTGGAATAACTAAAAAACTGTGCTACGAACTCTCCTACTCCGGGGATTATTCCCATTAGAGTTCCATAGCATGCAGAAAATAGGGGAACTTTTTTATATTTTGATAATTCAAAGAAACCCTGAAAAAATGTTCCCTTCAATGGAGCAACTGGCGGGTCAGTATCTTTTCCAGTTAAAAGGTTTAGAGCTTGGCTGATTGCGAAGATGCCCACAATCACCACAATAAGATTGAATCCCGCGGCCAGATATTCAATATCAAAGGTAAACCTTTGAATGCCTCGCGTCGACTGCCTTCCTACCATTGCAATCAAAAAGCCAAATGAGAATAAAAGGGCTGCAATAACCATGTTTTGCCGATGGGCAATAATTAACAGAACTGATCCTAAAAGGGCAGCCATAAAAATATCCCGTTGACCAAAAAGTGCGCCAACGTTTTGTAGGTAAGGTCCAAAAGCAATAAGGGAAGAGAGAGCAATAAGAACCGAAAAACAGCCCCCAAAAAATGAAGAAGAGTAGGCAATAGAAAGTGCCTTTGCAGGATTTCCTTGTTTCGTTAGGGCGTAACCATCATAGGTTGATAAAGCATTTACAGGAGTTCCTGGCGTATTAATAAGTATGGCAGGGATGGCTCCACCATACATGCTTGAACCATAGACACCCAATAATAAAATGAGGCTAACAAGGTCTGGAAGAAAGATTGTTGCTGGTAAAAGTATTGATATGGCAATAGCTGGGCCAATGCCTGGTATTGCTCCAATTACCATACCTCCTATTGCTCCGACAAAAAGAGCTATTAAGACTTGTAGATCTAGTAAGTTATTTAAACCTAACCAAAAGTTTTCCATCAAAAGTAAATCTTCATGAATGTCTCTGTATTTTGGGGAAAAAATTCATAGAGCCAAATATTAACAGGAGTTTTGATTTTTAGAAAAGTTCGAAAGATTAGAACGATTGCGATTGTGGTAAGAATGCTTCGAATTTGCCATTTTAACGCCGTATAACCCAGTCTATTTGTAAGAAAAACTCCAAATATTACTGTAGATAAAAAATATCCAAGATATCTAATTGAGAGAGTGTAAATTAAGAAATAACCTATAAATTCAAGAGCTTTTATCCAAATCGAAAATTCATGAAAAAATCGACTTGGGATTAGATTTCTTTTTTTGTAAATCCACCTTCGATATGATGGTAGGATATTTAACAGAGCAGCTGGCAGTAAAATTGTTACGCATGCCAAAGGACCCACCCATGGTTGTTTTAGTATTTTTCCAAATCTTTTATGATCTAATGCACGATCTTCCCAACCAGTTTCTGAGGAGAAATTGAAAATGATAAATCCTGCAAAAAGCAAACATATAAAGGACAAAAATAGGTCACCATCTTTTCTCTTAAATTCAAAAAGATCTTCAATTTTGAATTTCCGTTCCAAAGGTATGTAGCTCTTAAAAGACAGCGCAATTGTATCAGACTTAAATTTAGGTCCTGAAGCATATGATATAAAGGTTTTTTGTTTTTCACTTGAAGTCATATTTTCAGCATTTTCCTTTCCCATTAGATTGGGGCCTTTAAAACTTAATAACGCCCGTTTTTATCCATTCGTCAACAATTTCAAGGGTCTTAGTTGAAAATGCTTTGTCATTTATATGGCAATCTAATTCATCAAAAGTTACTGGCTCTGAAATTTCCCTTTTCAGAGTTTTGCAGAAATGACTGAGACCTTCTGGATCATGAAGAGCTTCACCTTTCCTATCCCATTCTTGAATTCCTTGTTTAGGGATAAGAACATGGGTTCGACCTTTTGCTTTAGCTAAAGTTTTTGCTATATCTTTTGCAGTTTTCTCTCTATCTCTTTTCGATAGTGAGAACGATCCAATTAGTCTATTATGGGCATGGTATTCTCTACCTTTAAAGCGTGCTGGTTTTTCTCCCCAGGACTGGATATCCACTAGATCTGACGCCCCCGGTGCCACAATTTGTGGTATACCATTTTTTCCTGCATTAACTAACCGATCCTTTCCACTATTTACGATTGATCCGTGAACATAATTTGTAAATTCCTGAAGACAAAAATCTATTACAAGTGAGAATTTATTCTCATTAGCTAAATTTTCAAAGGCTCTACCGCCCATACCTGTTGAATGAAATACAGCAGTATCGAAACCTCTTTTTTCCAATTCAGGTTTTAGATGCACCATATAGGATAGAGTTGATTTTCCGAGTGATGTCATGCCCACTAAAGGTTTTTTAAAGTCCGGCTTTTCAACTATTGATGCTGACCCAACAATTGACCCTGCAGCTTGACTTAGAGAACTTTTACATATGTCATTCAGTCCATATAATCCTCCAGCCCAAAGGATCATTTGGATATCCGCGGGCATTCTATCTGGTGGAATTAAAGGCGAAAAAGCTACTGTTGATACAATATATTTAGGAAAACCTAAGGGCAGGGATGAGGCACATTCTAGAGCTAAGTCGGTTCCCATGGTGCCACCTAGTGCAATAAACCCATTTATCTCATTTTTGGTGTAGAGTTTTTTAATCAGTTGAGCAGCGCCTTTTGCCATAATTTGCATTGCAATATTTTCATCATCTGTATCAGTTATTTTATCTATTGTAGATCCTGCTGATAAAGCCACATCATGCTTTGAAAACTTCGGCTTGAATGAGGTTTCCCCTAATACGCTTACATCTATTGTAATGGGAATTCCTCCAGCGGTTTGGATTTTTTCTGCTAAGTATTGCAACTCGTCTGTTTTGGTATCAAATGTGCCTACTACAGCGATTAGAGGATTTTCAATTTTTGCCATTATAGTTTTAGATTTGCTTACGTTGTTCAATGTAATATAATCTAAAATAAGATCGTATCAAATTTAAAGCAAGTATATCAGTATTTATAAATGAAGGGCTCACAAATTTTGGAACAGAATTTTTTAAAGGAACATAATGCAAAGCATGTATGGCATCCAATGGCTCATCCTGCTGAAATGATAACCAACCCTCCTAAAATCATTACAGAGGCAGAAGGTGTGGAAGTTATAGATGTCGATGGCCGAAGGCTAATTGACGGCGTTGGAGGGCTTTGGAATGTAAATTTGGGTTACAGTTGCAATCCTATAAAGAAGGCAATTTCTGATCAATTGGAAAAGCTCCCTTATTATTCTATTTTCAGAGGTACAAGCACAGGGCCAACCATTAGGTTGTCTGAAGAGTTGAGTAATTGGTTCAAGGAAGATGGTTTAACAAAGGCATTTTTTACTAGTGGTGGTTCAGATAGTGTAGAAACGTCTCTTAGGCTGGCAAGGCAATACCATAAAATCAGAGGAGATAAGGATAGGACAAAGTTTTTAAGTTTAAAGAAAGGCTATCATGGTACTCATTTTGGAGGAGCAAGTGTAAATGGAAATGCAAATTTTCGGAGAAATTATGAGCCCTTAATGCAGGGATGTTTTCAGATAGCAAGTCCTTATACTTATCGAAATCCTTTTGATGAAGAGGACCCCGAAAAACTTTCTGCCTTTTGTATTAAAGCATTGGAAGATGAAATTAATTTTCAAGGACCTGACACTATTGCGGCTTTTATTATGGAACCTGTTTTAGGTGCTGGAGGTGTTATCCCTCCACACAAATCATTTATGCCAATGGTGCGGAAGATATGTGATGATCATGGAATTTTACTTATTGCAGATGAAATAATTACGGCTTTTGGTCGAACAGGAGCTTTAACGGGATCTAGGCTCTGGGGGGTTAAGCCAGACCTAATGTGTATTGCTAAGGCCATTACCAATGGTTATTTCCCATTTGGTGCTGTAATGATTTCTTCAAAAGTTTCTGATATTTTTGAGAATGACAAGTCATCATTTGGTTCTATTGGTCATGGTTATACCTATAGTGGTCATCCTGTAGGGGCTGCTGCTGCATTAGCGTGTTTGCCAGAAATTTCCAAACTAAAGGTTCAAGAAAATGCTGCATCCCGCGGTGACCAGCTGTTAAAAATTTTAGAAGAGCTTAAAGCTAAATTCGAAATAATAGGTGATGTCAGAGGGCAGGGATTAATGACTGCTATGGAATTAGTGAGTGATAGAAAAACAAAGAAGCCTATAGACAAGGAAACTGCAGGGAAAGTCTTTGAAGGTGCCTACAATGCTGGGGTTTTAGTGCGTGTATCCGGTCCTAATGTGATACTTTCTCCTCCTTTAATTGTTACGGCCGAAGATGTGAAAAAAATAGGCGATGCCCTTAATGAAGGATTAACGTTAGCATCAAATTAAGTTTTTAAAATGTGCAAGACACAGTTCCAAAATCATTAAAATCGGCACTAATTTGATCTCCAAAGTTAGTTTCTACAGGCCTGATAAAGCTTCCAGATAAGACCACATCACCTTTATCTAAATATTTATTATAGTCCGCTAACCTCCTTATTAGCCATAATATCCCAGTTACCGGATCATCTAGTATACCTGCTCCTAAGCCTGTTTCTTCAACTTCATTATTTTTCTTTAAGATACATCCAACCCGACGCAAATCCCAATCCTTGATTTTGTGAGTTTGGTTGCCAAGAATAATGCCGGCGTTAGCCGCATTATCCGCAATTGTATCAAATATTTTTCGAGTTTGCCCAGTGGTGGGATCGCTTCTTTTTATTCTGGTATCTAAAATTTCTAATGCTGGGCATACATAATCAGTTGCCTCTATTATTTCTGATTTTGTGATTTCCTTACCTGAAATTTTGGCTTTCATAACAAATGCTATTTCTGCCTCTATCCTTGGTTTAATAAAACGATTTTTAGGTATTTGAGATTCGTTCTGAAAGAACATGTTATCAAAAAGGACACCACTATCTGGAGTTTCAATATTTAAGGCTCTTTGCATTGCTTTCGAAGTAAGCCCTATTTTCCAACCTTTTTTTATTAGTCCAGAGGACAATTTATTTTCGATTAATTTTTCTTGAATTGCATAGGCTTCTTCCAAGGTTATTTCTGGGAAGTCTCTTGAAATTAAATCAATTTGTATAAGGTTCTTTTCAGCATTAAAAAGATCATCTGCTGTTCTTTTAATGTCCTCTTCCCTCATTATATATTTTCATCCTGCACGCTGTTAATTAAATTTCCAATTCCATCCACTTTTACTTCTACAACATCACCTGGTTTTAACCACTTTGGTGGATCGAACCGGGCACCTGCCCCCGTGGGGGTGCCACAGATTAGAACATCTCCTGGAGAAAGTTCTATGAATGTAGAGACATAATGGATGATATAGTCGAATCCAAAAATCATATTATTCGTATTATCATTCTGACGGAGCTCACCATTGACAAGTGTTTGTATCTCTTTGTTGATTAACTGTGCTTTATCTTTAAATCGCAACAAGTATGGTCCGAGAGAACCGCTTTTATTCCAGTTCTTACCCTGGGTGACGTTGAATTTTGCATGCCTTAGCCAATCTCTAATTGTGCCTTCGTTACATAGTGTAAATGCTGCAATATGATTGAATGCACTTTCTTTCTTTATCCTACGGCCTGGACGCCCAATAACAATAGCTATTTCACCTTCGTAATCTAATTGCTCTGATTCTGGAGGTCTTACTAGGGGGTTTAAATGTCCAGTAAAGGTCGAAGGAAATCTGATGAAAAGAGATGGGTTTTGAGGAGTGGAAGATCCGTCTTTATATTCAGCATTTCGATCTGGAAAATTAACCCCAACACATATAATTTTATTGGGTCTTGTGATTGGGGGCAGATATTTGATATCTCTTACATCGTATTGGTTTTTTGAAGATGACTGCTCAAATAGATATTCGAGTTCATTCATATTTGCTGCTTCTGAAACATCGACATACGTTTTAAGAACTTCTGCAGGAGCTTCAACCACAAAATCACCATTTAACTCGCCATATGATTTTTTTCCATTTATTGAAAAAGATACAAGTTTCATAATGCTATTCTTTCTCTATTAGTTTAACTTAAGGTGCTACAATTGGCTTGGATTTAAGCGAAGACTTCTTTGTTGGAACTCCTAGAAAATTTGTTCCGTGTTCAAACCAAGACTTTGGAGCTGGAGCACCCCAGAGAGTTTGGCGTTGAGGGTCGGTTAAATCCCAATGTATAGGCTCATGATCTGGGTCAATCGTTTGGTAGTCAGAACAATATATCTCTATTCTATGGCCGTCAGGATCTAAAATATACAGAAAGAAGGCATTTGATATCCCGTGACGACCAGGACCCCTTTCAATATTACTTACATACCCTTTAGAAGCCATGAGGTCTAAAAGATCAATAATATTTATTGGATGTGCTACCCAAAAAGCTAAGTGATGGAAGCGAGGTCCTACCCCATTTGTAAAAGCAATATCATGTACTCCGCCCTTTCTATGCATCCAGGCTGCCCACAGTTTTTTAGTTTTGCTATCCTCAGTATATTCCGTTGTTCGAAATCCAATCTCATTATAAAATCTAACACTTTCGTCTACATTGGGAGAAAATACATTGAAATGATCGACCCGGAGAGGTTTAACACCTTTATATAAATAATATTTTTGATGAATGGTTGGCAAACGCTCAATAATATAAAAAAATTCAAGAGGCATACCGTGGGGGTCTAAAGTTCTTAATGTCTTGCCTTGAAAAGGTCTTTCAACCCACTCAAATTCACAGCCAATTTTGTTGAAGTATGAGGCAGCTTTATCGATCTCACCTTCGCTTTTTAATCTAAAGCTGAGGCTCTCAACTTTAGCAGAATCTCCTTCTTCTAAAATCAATGAATGATGGGTTCGCTCTTCCATCCCTCTAAGAAAAATCTGCTTTTCTGCTTCTGCTGTAACCTGTAAGCCTAAGATTTTCTCATAAAATAATCTACTTTTCTCTAAATCTTTTACATAAAATTTAGTGTGGGATATTCGCAAGATATCAAAATCAGGTTCCAGATTAACTTTTGGTAAGGGCATAAAAATAATTCCTATTTTGTGAGACCTTTGATCTCCTTGTCTATAGTTGGAAGGCACACATTTTTTGTTTCCATATAAAAATCAAAAGACCAATCCCCGCCGTCTCTTCCAATTCCGGAGTCTTTTGTTCCTCCAAAAGGTGTCGGGAGGTGTCGGATGTTTTCAGAATTCACCCAAATCATTCCTGCATTCATTTTCTCAGTCACCCTCAACGCTTTACTTAAATTTTGGGTCCATACATAACCTGCTAAACCGTATTTAACGTTGTTAGCAATTCTAATAGCTTCGTCTTCTTTATCAAATCCAATTACTGTTAATACGGGACCAAAGATTTCTTCTTGAGAAATTTTCATATTTTCTGAAGCGTTTGTAAAAAGAGTGGGAGATACATAACATCCGCTTTTTAGTTCTTTATCGAGGATTTTAGCCCCACCCATTTCAATTTTAGCGCCCTCATTTTTTGCAATGTCAAAATAAGAGCAAACCTTCTTTTCATGTTCTGGGCTAATTAGAGGTCCAATCACAGTTTCCTCATCTAATGGATGCCCCACTTTTATATTAGTGATAATCTCCTTGAGCCTCTCAATAAATTCCACCTTAATTGAGTTTTGAACCAAAAGTCTGCTAGAAGATGTACATCTTTCTCCGTTTAATGAAAAAATCATAAATGCTACAGCCTTTACGGCATTTTCAGTATCTGCATCTTCGAAAACAATAACGGGATTTTTTCCTCCCAATTCAAAGTGATTTCTCTTTAGAGTATCTGATCCTTGCTTCATAATCTTCTTTCCAGTAGCACTTTCACCAACGAAAGAAATTGCTTTAATGTCTGGGTGCTCTGTTAAATACCTTCCGGCTGTTTCTCCGTAACCATTAATGATATTCCATACACCAGGCGGCAATCCGGCTTCCTCAGCTATTTCTAGAAGAATTTTTGCTGTAATTGGGGAGAGCTCTGCAGGCTTGTGAACAACTGTACATCCGGCAGCGAGCGCAGGTGCGATTTTCCAAGTTGAAAGCATGAAAGGGGTATTCCACGGTGTTATAACCCCTACAGGCCCTATAGGGGTTCTGCTCGTGATATTTATTTGCTCGGGTGCCAACAAGCTAGCTCCGTCTCGCGCTTCAACGGCTTTCTCGGCAAAGAAAATAAAATTTTCTGCGCCTCTTAATGCAGCCTTTTCCATGAACCTGATTGCTTGACCTGTATCTATGGACTCTATAAGTGCTATTTCCTCAGCACGATTTTTTATTCCACTAGCAATATCCAGGAGAATTTTTCTTCTCTCCTTTCCGGAAAGGTCTCTCCAGTCCGGGAAAGAATCTACAGATGCCTGAACTGCCCTGTCTACGTCCTCTTTGCCGCTTTCTGAAACATTGGCCAATGGATCTAAATTTGTGGGTGAAAAACTTGTAAACGTATTACCTGAATGAGAGGAAACAGATCCTCCATTAATATGATTATAAACTGTACCGTCTGGAAAATTTTTCCGTAGATAGCTTTTTACTTTTTCTAAGTTCTCTTGTAGTGACATGGTAACTTTCGGAAACTGAATTTCGATTTGTTTAAGCTAATTTTTGATATTGAATACTATACTTGAATAAATAATGGAACTAAAATGTCATTGTTCAACAGGTTGAAAATTTTATATATTTAGTCCATAAAATATTTGACATGTATTAGCGAACACAGGGGGCTTCATGGCGCACCTAACTTTTGAGTATTCCAAGGATTTGTCTAACTGTTTTGAGATTCAGGAATTATGTGATGAGCTTTCTGACGCGATGCGTGAAACCTCTTACTTTCCAGTAGGTGGAATCCGTGTACGTGGTTTGGCAGCCGATGTAAGTTCAATAGCTGACCGAAAAGCAAAATATAGTTTTGTAGATATGGTACTTCGAATGGGTGAAGGAAGATCTGAAGATGTTAGAAAAAACATTGCAAACGATATTTATACGAGGGCTGAAAATTTTTTGAAACAAAAAGAAATAATAAATCCAATTGCTTTAAGTTTAGAATTACTTGAAATTCAAAAGGAATTCTCCGTTAAAAGATATAATACTATTCATAGTGCCTTAGAAGAAGCAAAATAGTTATTAAATCACTTTGGCTCTCCAAGCTTAAAAATAGAAAAAGATGTGATGGAACTCATTATTGTAGCGAATAGAACCATCAAGATGAGAGGGTAAGGACTTGCTCCAGAACCTAATATAGATCCGGTGAAAGCAGATATTGCGGCACCAGTACCAATCATTATCGCCATGCCTAAACCTGAAGCACTCCCGGCTAATTTGGGATTGATAGAAACCATACCGGAAGATGCATTGGGTAAAGTCATTCCATTTCCTAAGCCAACGAAAAACATTGGGCCAAATAGAGTAAGGGGACCCATTATTGGTGACGGCATAAGAATAACTTGAAGTGTTGGTCCTAATATTGTGACAGTGCATCCCATAAACATCATTTTATTCATTCCAATTCTAACCGTATATTTTCCGGTCAAAAAATTTCCGAGGATATATCCAAGTCCTACTATAGTAAATAAATAACCTTGTTGGCTTGGAGTGGTTTGGAAATATCTTTCAGCAACAATAGGAGCTCCCGTTAGAAAACTATAATAGCAGGCAACAGAAAATCCGGCAGTCAAAGAGTAAAGCCAAAATAATTTAGATTTGAATAAATTAATATATGATGAGAACTGTCGTTTTATGGACGTTTGCTTTTCTTTAATGGTTTCTCCTTGATCAAACCATACGACGAGTAAGGCTATAAAACCCAGGATGGACATTAATCTAAAGGAAGCCTGCCATTTAAAATTTTCCTCTATTAATCCTCCTATTGCAGGGCCTAGCATTGGCATAATGGTCATTGCCATTGTGATATAACCTATCATAGATGCAGCCTGATTCATTGATACCATATCTCTTACTATAGCTCTTCCGAGAACCATTCCGGCCGCAATGGTAGCTTCAATTATTCGGAAAAATAAAAAATACCCAAAGCTTTTAGAAAATTCACAACAGATAGCAGCTAATATAAATATCAATATTGCACATATCATGACGGGCCGTCTGCCCATGCGATCAGATATGGGTCCAATAATTATGGGTAAAAAGGCAGTAGCTGCAAAATATCCTGATATGGAAAGCTGCATGACACTATAGCTTACATTAAAATATTCTGCCATGGTTGGAAGGCTCGGAAGAAATAAATTCATATTTAGAGCTTGTACGCCTGCTAAAATTACTAACGTAAAAATGTGAGGAGGTGTTTTCTTATTGAGAAAAATTGCTCCTGTTGATCTTTGATTTATTCTTATCAATTATTATTGCTCTATAAGGAGGTCGAGAATTTCTTTTTGCACTATTTCAGGGAATTCCATCGGTATAAAATGTGTGCTGTTTTCTACAACCAGATTGAGATTATTTTTGTTATTTCTGAAGGCTGACAATGATTTGGTAGTAGACCCTTTTTGGGCTAATAGCAACCTAACAGGGAGCTTTAAGCTTCTAATTGCTTTAAGTATGTATACCGAGTCGAATGCTTTGAAATTTCTCGATTCCCATTCAGGATGGCAAGATAAGAACGTAGAATTTCCTGATACCGTGGTTCCTGCTCTGATATAATCAATTAGGAAATCTCTTTTCCAGGTTTTAAAAGCGCCTCTTCCTTCATAAGATTTAATTAAATTTTCTATGCTCGGCCATTCCTGGCGTCTTCTTTTTGCATTTTGCGATAAATATGCATCGGGAACATTTAAATTCAAAATTCTTGCAATATTCATTAAATATTTTGAGTACCAGTTAAAAATTACTGGGTCCACTAGTAATAAAGACTCGATAAGCTTTATATTTTCAGCAGCGGCGGATATTGAAATTGTTGCACCGATGGAATGACCTCCAAGGAATATCTTTGAATTGTGTTTCCTATAAAGCGAAGAAATTACTGAACTCAAATCCTTTACATATGTCGTATAAATATCACTATCTTTTATGATTGACGTATTTTCCAGAGACCTCCCATGCCCACGCAAATCCCAAGCGTAAACGTTAAACCGCTTACTCAATGGCTCTAAAAGTGTTCGATAAGTTTCGCCATTGAAACCGGTAGCGTGGGCCCAATGAAATACAGGTGAAGTATTTTGAGGCCCCTTCCAATGTATTAGGGGTATCCTGACCCCATTTTCTGATAATTCTAGAGAATACAAATTAAGGTTTCCATTTCTGCCTAAAAACTATGATATATTTGAATGTTCAGCTCTTGGTGCGGGCGGGGGGACTCGAACCCCCACGGCCATTCGGCCTCCAGATTTTAAGTCTGGTATGTCTACCAGTTCCATCACGCCCGCGTGCTTTTATCCGTTAAAATAGTTACTAAAACCTATTTACTAATAATTGAGACAATACTACCCCTTTTAATGATGTAAAGGATAAGTGAGAAATTTTTTAAAAGAAAATTAAATGTCAATTTATATCCCTATTGATTATTTTGCCTAAATTACCTAGATGTTTATTATAGGAGGGTTTATGCAGATTTTTGCCACTTATATAATAATGTTTTTGGTGTTTGTCGTAATAGAAGCATTGATGCTAACATTTTTTATGGGGCCTTTTTTTTCAAAACATATTGGCCACTTAATGCGCCCCCAAATTAATCTCTATGTAACACTACTATATTATATTTTTTATGTAGCAGGCGTATTTTACTTTTGTTATTTTTCTGGTTTTAAGAGTGGGTCTTTTTCACAGACATTAGCGTCTGGGTTTTTTTTGGGACTGCTTTGCTACGGAGTATATGATTTTACAAACTTTTTGGTTCTCAAAGATTGGAAGATTCAAATGACTTTAATTGATATGTTTTGGGGTGGGGTCGTAACTTCTCTCATCAGTGGAGTGGGTTTTCAGGCCTTTAATTATTTTGCGCCTAAAATTTAGTAAAAGTTTACAGAGAAAAATTTTAGTTTCCTGAGAATTTAGCGGCAAAAGTTTCTCTTTCTTCGTCAGATATTTTTTGGAACAAATTTTCTGGAACGTTAAATTTTTGCCCACCTTTTACTGTTTGTAAAAAGGAATCCAAATCTTCGGGCCAAGTAGAACCCTTAGGAAATCCCAAGTCTTCGATTATTCTATCGCACGTATCAGGAATAAATGGTTCAGAAATAATTGAATAAAGATAGATCAAATTGAAAGAAAAATTTATTATTGACCCTGCTTCAATTGGATTTTCTTTATATATCTTCCATGGCTCTGCGGTTTGAAGGTACTCATTGCCTATGGTCCATATGTTTCGCAACTCTGCACATGCTTTTCTTATTTCAACATTATTCATATGGTTTGATAGGCTTGAAACCTTATCAGATAATTCATTAACAATAATCACTTGGTTATTATCAAATTTTGTCAATTCAGGAATTTCAGCACCAAATTTTGAATTTGTAAATTTAGTTACTCTGCTTACGAAGTTTCCTAGAACGTCTGATAAATCTTTATTTACTCCACTCTGAAAGCTTTCCCAAGTAAAGTCTGAGTCTGATGTTTCAGGAGCATTTGATAGCAACCACCATCTCCAATAATCTGAGGGCAATAATTCCAAAGCTTGATCCATAAAAACCCCTCTACCTTGGGACGTAGAAAATTTTCCTCCCTCATATAAAAGCCAGTTAAAGCCCTTAATAAAGTCTACGAGCTTCCATGGTTCATTTGAGCCCATAATTGTGGCTGGAAAAGAGAGTGTGTGAAAGGGTATATTATCCTTAGCCATGAATTGATAATATCTGACATCTTCAGCGCCTTTGTCCAATCTCCACCAAGTTTCCCAAGTGCCAGATTTTATATCATTTGCTTTTTCCCACTCTTCGGTAGCGGCTATATACTCAATAGGAGCATCAAACCATACATAAAAAACTTTTCCCTCAAGGCCAGGCCAAGGATCCTTACCTTTTTTGACTGGAATTCCCCACTTTAAATCTCTAGTTATTCCTCTGTCTTTTAACCCTTCTCCATCATTCAGCCACTTTTTAGCTATAGAAGTTGTTAATATTGGCCAGTCATCCTTTTTCGAAATCCACTGTTCCAACTTTTCTCTCATAAGACTTTGCCTAAGGTAAAGGTGCTTAGTTTCTCGAATTTCAAGATTTTTTGAACCTGAAATTGCAGACCGGGGCTCGATGAGATCCGTGGGATCTAGTTGCTTAGTGCAACTTTCGCATTGGTCGCCTCGAGCTTTGTCGTAACCACAGTTTGGACATTCGCCTTCAATATAGCGATCAGGTAAGAATCTATTGTCGGTGAGAGAGAATATTTGTTTTTCAAGGACTTCCTCGATTAAATTGTTCTCATGAAGTGCTTTCGCAAAATTTTGGGTCAATGCATGGTTCTCTTTAGAAGATGAACGTCCAAAATAATCAAAAGATAAACTGAAGCCATCACTAAGGTTTTTTTGTGACTCCCACATTGAGGAGCAAAATTCATTTATTTCTGTATTAGCTTCTTTTGCAGCCAACTCTGCAGGCGTACCATGTTCATCAGTTGCACAAATAAAAAGTACTTCGTGGTCCTTTAGTCGCATAAATCTAGCAAACGTATCTGCTGGCAGCTGGCTTCCAACCAAATTTCCGAGATGTTTCACACCATTTATATATGGTAATGCGGAAGTAATTAATATTCTGGCCATTCGATCTTTTTTCCAACTTTGGGTCGTTAAAGCTATTATTATAGTGAAAACTGTAATGCAACAGTATTTCACGCTTATTTATTGTGAAATTGCTTCGTAATTTACTGAAAATTGATAAAAATCTATCTTTTTATGACAAATATTCTTGCTTTGAAGCAACTTTTCTATTGCTTTGTTCTTCTACCCATATATATAGACGGAATATTTTTTTATTTGGTTAATGGAGACTACCTATGGCGAAGGCTAAATTTGAGCGTAATAAACCCCATGTGAATGTTGGCACGATTGGTCATGTTGATCATGGTAAGACAACTTT
>Ga0208277_1000572_pt1 | contig 21495 bp, 15 predicted proteins | sample ETNtaG_5_FD_185782 | JGI IMG/M metagenome (GOLD analysis project Ga0208277, IMG submission 185782) | Marine microbial and viral communities from oxygen minimum zone, Eastern Pacific Ocean - ETNP201406SV205 (SPAdes) (version 2) | ecosystem: Environmental > Aquatic > Marine > Oceanic ...
GTTCGGCAGTTCTTTGTTGATAGTTAATGCAGAAATCCTGATAGGGGCACCAGGAACCACGGTATCTGGAGCAACTAACGCCGGATCCATCTACTACCTAGCGTCATAACTAAGATGCAGCAATAACTAGCTGTGGAACGCTAAGGAAACTTTTTCTAAGTCGATTAAAAAATCTTTCGCTTTCTTAAATTTTATTTCCTCAAAGCCACGAACACTATCAGGAAGATGCACTAGGTTAAGAAACTCATTTAAGTTGCTCTCCGTTAAGGACTTTAAAGACTTGGAAATCTCTTCAAGGTACCGATCGCGAACTTCTCGCTCTAATTTCCTTACTTTTGCGTATCCGAATAAATCAAGTCTGGTTTCTCGTAGCACTTTCCCCCTTGAGAGAACCTTCATAACCGGTAAGGCAATTTTGTAGGGAACCTTCAGTTTTTTTTGCATACCGAGAGCTCGAAGGAATGGAGGATGAAGGTGCCATACAGCTTTTTTTGTTCCTTTAGATTGAGGTAATTCATTAATCTCAAGCTCTAAATCAGGAGCGAGGAACAAGCGTGCTACTTCATATTCATCTTTGTATGTAATCAACTTATGAGAATTACGGGCAACAGCCACAACTAAGTTTTCTCTATCGTCGTTGCTATTAAAATTCTCAGTTGCATCATCAACTTGTTCAAGAATATTTATAAATCGCTCAACAGTTTTGCTGTTTTGAAATCCCAGAATATCGTCAGCCAAAAACTGTACTAATTGAGAACCTTCCGGCGAAAGATCAAACTTATCAATTCGTTCAATAACATCATCGTCCAAAAGGACTTGAGCTATTGCATTCCTCTTTTCGGCTTTTTCTTCAATCAGTCTATTGACATGCTCACTATCAAATGCCCATGCTCTACCCCATTGGAATGCGGCAAGGTTGTCTTCAATGTTCACATTATTTAACTTGATAGCTTTCTCAAAAGATTCAGGGCTTACAGGCAGAACACCTAACTGGACGGAAACACCAAGAACAAAGATATTTGACGAAGTGGCAGAACCAAGAAGGTCTGCACAATAGCGTCCAGCATCTACGAGGTAACTGGATTCGTTATCTATGCGGCTGGAAAGCCTTTCCAAAAGCGTCTCGGTCGAAGGAAAAGTGTCGAGAGGGTTTCCTATCATCTCCCCTGTTGGTGTTGGTGTTTTAGAGGCAATCAGAATTGTTTTTGCGTCACTTGCAACCTCTAAGGCTTTATCACTAGCAGCGACAAGTAAATCAAACCCGATAAGTACGTCTGCACTTTGCTGCATCAACAAATTAGATGGACTAGGAGCACCTCGCGTTAACCGTATATCACTGACAACCGGGCCAGCCTTTTGCGAGAGCCCAGTTTGGTCTAGTCCCCTTACCTCAAAGCCATCTAGCATGGCAGCTGTTGCGAGTATTTGAGCAGCAGTGACCACTCCCGTTCCGCCGATACCAGCGATACGAAGATCTAATTCATCAATAGGAACCCTAATACCAGGATTGGGAAGACCTTTACCTTCATAACCTTTAAAGAGTCCCTTGTTTGGGGTTTCAGGGTCTATCTGAACTGTCATGAAGCTTGGACAATCGCCATTTATACAAGAAGCATCAAAGTTGCAAGAATCTTGATCAATTCGAGCCTTGGGGCCAAGAATTGTTTCACGATTTTGCACTGATAAACAATTTGATACCTCTCCACAATCACCGCAAGCTTCACAGATTCTGTGATTGATCAAAACGCGAAAATCTGGCTTCTTAATAACATTTCGTTTACGCAATCGCCTTAACTGAGCGGCACAGGCTTGGTCGTGGATGAGGACTGTAACGCCATCTACCTGAGAAAGAACCTGCTGGGCCTCTACTATTCGCGAGCGTTCCCAAACGCGGACATTGGCAGGGAGCTTGTATGAACGGTATTTGCGCACATCTTCGGTAGTGATGATAATTTCCTCTACTCCCTGTGCATGCATAATCGTAGCGATCTCAGAAACCCCTATCCCTCCCTTTGGGTCTTGGCCGCCAGTCATCGCTATTGTTCCGTTATAAAGCAACTTAAATGTGATATTGCTATTAGCAGAAACTGCCGAAGCAATAGCTAATTGTCCAGAATGGAAATAGGTCCCGTCACCTATATTTTGTATGAAATGTTTACGGTCAACAAACGGCTCCATCCCCACCCATTGCATACCTTCATTGCCCATTGCCGTGACACCTGCAATATCTCCTACCTGCTCCTCATCCATTAAGAGGACCATTGTATGACAACCAATTCCAGCACCTATCAAGGAATCTTCGGGCACCTTTGTACTTGCATTGTGAGGGCAACCAGAGCAAAAGTACGGGCTTCTTGACGTGCTTAACGGTATCAGGTCCCGTTGATTCTGCTTTCGTTTCGGAGGGACTAACCTATCGGCGATACGTAAAGACAGTCGATCAAAAATACCTTGGACCATGGTATCTGCATCCAAAATCCCATGGCTGGGCATAAGAGGTCTCCCATCTGGGTATGATTTTCCGAGAACTCTTGGTTGATTAGCATTCCCATAAAGAGCATCCTTTACAAGCCATTCAGCTGTTGGATTCTTTTCTTCAATGACTAAGATTTCTTCAAGTCCGCGCGCAAAATTACGAATGTTTTCAGGATCAAATGGTATTGGTAACTGCAAATGAAGTAGCCGAATACCGACCTTCTTAATGTCATCTAGTGTTCGTAACCCGATTGCAGATAACGCATGACGAAGTTCATGATATGTAAAACCACTTGCTATCAAACCAATCCACGCGTCCGGCGGGTCCACTGTTGTTGGATTTAGTTTGTTAGCGACGGTATATCTTCGAACTAATTCTGATCGCACTACTCGAAGATCCTTTTCTATTGCGAGATTATTAGGCGGAAGCAACTTAGCATCAGGTCGATGTTGATATTCGATATTGTTTATTAACAGATCAGGAATTACTGGATTTATTATTGTCGAACCGAGATCTACTGTTCCGCTTCCGTCTGCCACAGCGTCAACAATTTTTAAAGCGGTCCATGCGCCAGTTATTCGACTTAAAGCTATCGCATGCATCCCCAGCGTTAGAATCTCAGTCACATCACCGGGGTAAAGAATAGGCATATGAAGGTCAACCAGTGTCGCATCAGAACTCGATGGAAGAGTAGAACTTTTTGCTGCTGGATCGTCCCCGACTACCGCAACTGCCCCTCCATACCTTGAAGTTCCGGCGAATACAGCGTGACGAAGCGCATCGCCTGCTCTATCTAAGCCAGGAGCTTTCCCGTACCAAAGTCCAACGATGCCATCAAATGAACAATCTGGCTGCTCTGCGGCTAATTGACTTCCCATGATAGCGGTTGCCCCATGTTCCTCATTAAGTACCGGTCGGTGAACAATAGGAAGATCCTGTGAAAAATTTACTGCATTATCAATCTCAAAATTTAAACCCGCCAGTGGTGAACCTGGGTATCCGGCCAGCAAAGAAGCTGTATTCAAACCTAAAACTCGATCAGCTCTAAGTTGTTGGATAGGTAGCCTTGCAATTGCTTGAACACCAGTCAGAAAAACCTTGCCATCGTTTTTAACATAACGGTCAGTGATGTTGTAATTATTGCTTTCGGCTATAACCATATCCCCCACCAATCACACTGCTTATTAGTCTTTCATATTCTTCAGACAAAAGATCAACTAATCAGCAAATATGTAAGTTATGCGCCCTCGACAGGAATCGAACCTGTGACCTACCGCTTAGGAGGCGGTTGCTCTATCCTACTGAGCTACGAGGGCAATGTATTGAGAATACTAGGCTATCTGATTAGAGCCTTCTTGAAAGTCAACACTGTATTCTGCAAGGAAACCGAAAGAAGATGCGTACATCTCTAATTTGTTATCTATGCTTTTACGCATGCGTATTTATGACACTATGAGCAACAAGATACGAGACCTTGAAACTAAAGACCCTGGCAAGGTTTCTATTTACGCTTGCGGCCCCACAGTCCAAGATGTTCCACATCTAGGTCATGCTCGAACAGCTCTAACTTATGATGTTCTGAAGCGTTACTTGGTGTGGGCAGGGTTTGAGGTATTTCTTGTAAGCAATATCACAGATATTGATGACAAAATTATTAACAGGGCCCTCGACGAAGGAATCTCTGAAGAAGAACTTGCGCAAAAGTATGCAAATATACACATTGAACAACTCCAAAATTTTGGAATCAAAAATCCAGATGAAAGGCCAAAGGCAACTCAATTCATTCAAGAGATGATTTCAATTATTGAAGAGCTAATGGAGAATGGGTCCGCTTATGAGATTCAGGGAAGCGGAATTTACTTTGATGTCAGTAGATTTGAAGGTTATGGGGCTTTAGTCAATCGGTCTGTCGAAGAATTACGTGATAGTGCAAAAGCAAGAATCGCGGCAGATGAGGACAAAAGCGACCCCCTTGACTTTGCCCTTTGGAAGACCGCCAAACCCGGTGAGCCTACATGGGAAAGCCCTTGGGGACCCGGAAGGCCCGGATGGCATATTGAATGTGTAGCAATGTCTTTGAATCTTCTGGGAGAAGACTTTGATATACATGGTGGCGGTTCAGATCTAACATTCCCCCATCATGAAAATGAGCGTGTTGAGTGCGAAGCGGCTGGATACTCGTTTGCTAGATATTGGATGCACAGCGGCATGTTAAATGTTAGCGGTGAAAAAATGTCAAAGTCGCTGGGGAATTTCCAGACATTGGGCAATGCCATGGATCAATACGGAGCAAGACCTTTGCGTCTAGCGATGTTACAAGCTCATTATCGTTCCTTGATGGAGCTGTCTGAAGAAACTATGGCCGGAGCATCAGGTGGAATTGAGAGAATAGATGCATTCTTTCGAAGAATGGCTGCAGCCCAAATAATACCTGGAGATGCTGACGACAATGCCAAGAAGAGGTTCTCAATTGCTATGGATAATGATTTAGGAACCCCAGATGCATTAGCCGTGATCTTTGAGTCAATTAATGCAGGAAACGCTCTGCTTGACTCGCAAGACTATGAAGGCGCTCAGTCCTCGTTGGCCACAGTCACCGAATTGTTAGAGGTGCTTGGACTTAGCCAGGTTGAGAGGGACACAGACGATTCAATAGAGGAACTCATTCAACAACGCGAAATTGCCAGGCAAGAAAAGAACTTTGAAAAGGCAGATAAAATTCGAGATCAATTACACTCACAAGGCATTGAGATAGAAGATACGCCAACAGGTACTTTATGGAGGTACCGCTAAATAGCTAATGATCTCCGCACAATTTCATAACTAGCGATAGCCGCTGATGCTGCTACATTGAGTGACTCGATATTGTTGGCGAGCGGAATCGCGATGGTCTTTGAGAGTTTTCCTATTGTTTCTTTATTTAATCCCGATGATTCATTTCCTAACACAAGCGCCATTCTCTCGGGCAATTCGACTTGGTAGATGCTTTCACCGGAAGTTTCTAAACCAAAGATTTCAAAACGGTTTTCAATCAATTGATCAATTGCATTGCTAGTCGTATCTACTCGGAGTATAGGAGCTTTGAAAACTGTTCCTGCTGAAGCTTTGATTGTTACAGGGTTTATCTTTGCTGTTCCTTTGTCAGGAACAATTATCCCGTCTAAACCTGCTGCTGCAACAGTTCGAATAATCATCCCTACATTCGCTGGGTTGTGAACACCATCTAGCACGACGACATATGTTTGATGTTTTCTGCCATTTCGTTCTGATAGGAAATGCGGCAATGACTGCATTCTTTGGACTTTCAAATCTGCAACAATGCCTTGGTGTTGACCGCTCTTGCTGAGAGCTGAAATTCTATTATCCGTTGTTATCTCGATTTTGATACCTTTTGCATTAGCTAGTGATTTAATCTCCTGAATAATCTCACCATTGGCCTTTTGTGACAGGTGAATACAAGCGATATCTAACCCTTCCAGCAAAGCCTCATGCACAGGCTTTCTTCCATGCAATACGAGATATTTATACAGATTAGACACGCGTCCATCTTCTCACAATAAATACGCTATAACTGTTATCAATATTGCCTTGATGTGTTCATTGAAGACAAAAATCGTGTAATCTTCAGAAGATAACTAAAGGTGCACATGCCAAAAAACGATACTCTGCCACACAATTTGAAAAAGAAAGAAATTGTGAAAGCAGCTATTAATCTGAGAGGTGTTCCAGAAGGAACAATGGGAAGAGTCATATTGTCAAGTGGTCTCGACTGGATCCGTTATTGGGTGGCATTTGATAATGGTGTTGAGCTTGGCAGCCTTCATAGAGATAAGTTAGTTCGAGAGGCCGAGTGGGATGCTTATCTAGTGCAACGCGAACGCAGTCAAGAAATTACTGAGAATGAATCCGAAGATCAAGATAACTCACAAGAATCTGACTCGCAGAGTTTAGGTTCGGGGGGAGTAGAAGTAAATGGTGTCCTAGTTCCTCAACTTCTTCTTGACAGATCGAAAGCTGCTTTGGAACGTTTAGGAGTTTCGCGATAATCAGCGAAGCGGGTGTGTTCCTAGTAGGTCAACCGTGAAAATCAATGTTTCATTAGGAGCGATCAGACCATCACCTGCGCCATTCTCTCCGTAGGCAAGATCTGGAGGTATTACAACTGTTCTTCGACCTCCCACTTGCATTCCCAGCAGGCCCTGATCTAATCCTTCAATGACATTACCTGTGCCAGAGATGTACCCTATAAATTCTGAACGGCCTCGATCCCAAGATGAGTCAAACTGTTCCCCTGTAGATGCAGAGACACCAACATAGTGGATGTAAACTACATTCCCAGGCTGGACTGTGGCTCCGGAGCCTTGAGCGATATCATTAGTTTGAAGTTCTGTTGTTGATTCTGAGGTCAGTTCTCTGGTGGGTTTCTCCAGATTTGCTGGCACTGAAGCTATAAGGTCTACAACGAATACAAGTGTTTCATTTGGGCCTATTGATCCTGAACCAGATCCATTTACTCCATATCCCAAGTCTGGTGGGATCGTAAGAGACCTTCGCCCTCCTACCGACATACCAACTATCCCTTGATCCCATCCTTGAATTACTCGTCCAGCTCCAAGTTCAAATGGAAAAGGTGAGCCTCTATCCCACGAGGCATCAAATTGAAGCCCAGTTGAGTAAGAAACACCTACGTAATCCATTATAAGAAAATCTCCAACATCAACAGGAGATCCGCTTCCAACTACTAGGTCCTCTATTAATAACTCGGTTGGTGGAGAAGATGGAGGGATAGTCACTAGAGGTTTAACTGAGAGATCAGCATTATCAACATCCCCTGCAGGTGTAGGAGTCGGTACAATTTCAATAGAAGTTGGAGTTTGAGTTGAAGAGTCAGTAGCGACCGATTCCCCGTCATCATTTCCGCAACCAAATAGCAATACGCTCGCTAAGGCTACGGATAGGATTTTTACGACAATAAGAGGCATATAATTTATTCTTTCTTGATTACGCCTCTTTGATGCTAGTCCCTAACATGACTATTGCGTATTCTATGTCAGGAGTTTAGGTACTTTGGGAGCATTGTTATGAAATCTAGCCTCGTTCTGATGGCCGCTGGGCTTGGAACCAGATTTGGGGGGACAAAGCAACTTGTTCCAGTCGGAAAAAACGGTGAAACGCTTCTTGATTTCACGATTCAAGATGCTCTCCATGCAGGTATAACTAATGTCGTCATTATCGTCAGAAGCGAAATAGCTAGTGATATGAAATCTCATGTGCAGCGCCTACATCCTGAAGGTCTTGACTTCAAGTTTGTCTTACAAGATCGTTATGGTCCTCCTCGAGCGAAGCCTTGGGGTACCACTCACGCCGTGATTTCTGCTTCACAAGCGATAGAAGGGCCCTTTATTTTGGCTAACGCTGATGACTACTACGGGTCATCTTCAATTGAGGTAGCTTTTGAGCAATTAGCAAATCTTGATGAAAAGTCTGCTGCATTAATAACGTTTGAACTTAGTAAAACCCTCTCTTCAAGCGGCCCAGTTACCAGAGGAGTGTGCGATGTGCAGAATGGATTGCTTGCTGAAGTGATTGAGACGGAAGGCTTATTTCTTAATGAATCAACCAAAGAAATCACATGCATCGGGGGAAATGTTCTAGAGCCTAATACTCCAGTATCAATGAATCTCTGGTGTTTTCATCCTTCGATTTTAGGTTCTTTGCAAAGCCTCTGGGAAAAGTTTTTTGACGAAAATAGGCAGTCCGAGACTGCCGAGTGCCTTCTCCCAGTATGCATTTCAACTCTTATGGACCTTTATGATTTCCAAATATCTACTGTCCCAAGCGAGGAGGAGTGGACAGGTTTGACTAACCCTGATGACCTTGAATTGGTTCGTAATAAAATCTATAACCTTCGGAACTAGTGCTTATAACGTAAAGCCCACCTCGGTTCCAGACCCATTCTCTGGCGCTCTAACGAAGACCTGACCATCATGTCTCAAAATAATTTCTTCAACTATTGAAAGCCCTATACCTGAACCAGGATGACTCCTTGTATCAACAGATCTAAAGAATCGCTCGAAAAGTTGATCTCTATCATCTTCCCTCACTCCTATTCCGAAGTCACGCACGCAAACTGTTCCATTCTCAACTGTAATAACGATATCAGTCCCTTCAGGGCTAAATTTAATTGCATTATCAACCAAATTAGAAATAGCGCGCTCGATTGCTGAGCATTGTATTTCACGCATGGAATCCCCTGAACTTGCAACCTTGATCGTTCGCCCCGATCTTCTGGAGAATTTCTCAGCAACTTGCCGAGTGGTTTCATAGAGGTCTTTCGGAACAAAATTTTCTGACCTGAAATCAGTTGATGTGGCGAGGTTAACGATTTCATCGACCAGAAGACTTAATTCATTTATTTCTGTTTTAAGGTCACGAATAATTGACTCTTTATCTTTCGCCTCAATGGATTTTGCTTTCGCCAAAAGTTCTATATTTGTTCTAACACTTGTAAGAGGGGTTCGGAGTTCGTGGCTAGCATCTGTAACTAGTCTCTTTTGCTGGTCACGCGATGTTGAAAGTGCGCGGAGCATTACGTTAAAACTTTCCGCTAAACGTCGCACTTCCTTGTCCCCATCTTTTGAGTCAATAAAAGCAGTAAGTTCTTGCGTACGAGCTACATGTTCAGCAGTTTTAGATAACCTTTTGATAGGTTTCGCAAGCTGAGAAGCTAACAACCATGCCAATAAGATAGCTAACGCTATTCCAATAAGTCCCAGAAGTAGAAATGTGCGGACCATGCCCGAGACTGCATCATTGACTTCTGATAAATCACGCCCAATTTGAAGAAGACCACCCCTGGGTAATGGCTTAGAGAGGATTCGGTAATCAACGTCTCCAACAGTTGATTTACGTATTTGAATGACTCCACTTAGATTTCCATCTTTCTGCGAAGCAATCCTGATTTCCGCATCTTCTAGGGGAAGCGAAATTGGGAATGCAAAGATAATTTGACCTTTCGGATCCACTATCTGAGTAACAGCATCAGGTTCTGCAAGGAATTCTGATAGGACTGATTTCTTTTCGTCTCTTTGCACGAATGACCTAGCCTCCACGTTGGATTGAAGGTCCTCTATGCTCTTTGCTCTATCAATCAAGAAGTCATCCACGCCGTCTACGAGTTCGTTCTCAGCAGACGACACAGCAAGAATGCCTGAAACTGCTACTACTGATGTAATAACTGCCACTAACGCAAACGTGAGCCGAAGCTGGAGAGTCATGGTTCCCTCAAACAATATCCAACGCCGCGGATGGTATGGATCAGTCTTGTATCAGGGTTGATGTCAACTTTTCGACGTAAATAGCCAATATAAACATCAAGCGATTTGGAGTTTGTCTCAAAATCATAGTCCCAAATAGCCTCGTATATATGTTCTCTTGTTAAGACCAGATTCGCATTTCTCATTAATAATTCTAAAAGGTCGTATTCAGTTTTCGTTAAGTCGACTTCCTTACCCTCACGAAAGACTTTCCTTGATCCATATTCAAGGGTGAGGTTGCCTACTGAACGTGTTTGAACTGCAGGGTCTTCAAAACGCCTGAGAAGGGCTCGTATTCGAGCGAGAAGTTCATCAAGCGAAAAGGGTTTAACAAGATAGTCATCTGCGCCAGCATCTAATCCTGCGACACGGTCTGAGATTTCGTGTTTTGCGGTAAGAATGAGTATTGGTGTCCTGTCCCCATTGCGCCTTAATGCTCGACAAACCGAGAGTCCGTCAACAACAGGCATCATAACATCTAGAATAAATAGGTCTGGTGGTGATATTTGAGATTCTTCTAGGGCTTGAGATCCGTTGTTTACAGATATCACGGAGTAGCCTTCGTATCGTAAAGCTCTGTCAAGCGAGTCGCGAACAGCTTGGTCGTCCTCTGCGATTATTATCTTGCTTTGATTTTCTGGCATGGCCCTCAATCAACGATCAAATTTTATTCTGATAGGAAACCCAGCTCTACGCTACTATTTTTGCACTTTCTTAATTAATTCTTAATTAGCGTTTGACAGAATTAGGGAATGTCAAATCTCACTTCCTCTGGATATGGGAAAAATTCCGGAGCTTCTATTTCGTGCTGACTTTGCATCTCTATCCATGTTTTTGGTTCGCAAAGGTCACCATGAACATGGTCGAAGGCTTCGCGTGCAGCGTCAGGAAATCGGAAAAATTTCTTGAATTCTTCAGGGAAGACATCGTTTGCTCCTACTGCGAACCAAGGTTGAGATGACATTTCATCTTCAAAACTTCTCGCCTCTGGTATTGCCCTGAATGTGACGTCTTGAAGCAAAGTCAGCTCATCATAATCATAGAAGACAACGCTTCCATGCCTTGTGACACCAAAATTTTTAGTAAAAAGGTCACCAGGAAAAATATTGGCAGCGCATAAATCCTTGATTGCGTGACCGTAGTCAAGAGTCGCTGATAGAACGAGGTTTTCTGGCATTTCTTCAAGGTATAAATCAAGTGGGTAGACACGCCGTTCCGTGTATAAGTGATGAATGATCACATCAGTATCAGTAATAGTTATTGAGCGAGAAGCCTCTAACGCTAACTCTTGAAGAAGTTGATCACTAAACCTCTCTCGAGGAAAGGCTAAGTCTTCAAAAACTTGCGCATCGACCATTCTTCCAACGCGGTCATGAGCAAAAACCATTTTATATTTATCCATAATCTGAGATCGCGTAATTTTTTTTGACGGAGGGAATGTATCTTTAATGACTTTAAATACCACACCAAATGAAGGCAGGGTGAAGACTGTCATTACCATCCCTGGTATCCCTCTGGCAGCTTCAAACCGATCCGTTGAGTTTGAGAGATGCCTATAGATAGCTCTAAATAGACTGGTCTTCCCATGAGCACTGTACCCAATAGCCGTATATAACTCGGCTACGGGTTTGAGCGGGATGAGCGTTTTGATAAACGCTACTATTGCCCCCGGTTCCTCAGTATTCACATGGAAATAGGATCTTGTAAATCCGAAAATTCTACTCGTTAGGTTTTCTGTAAGTAGGACAGCATCACATACGACCCCACTATCAGTCGCACGAAGAGGAATAATGAGAGGAGAAACCCGAGTCAGATATCGAATTCGACCGACAAGGTATGCTCCACGATTACGGTAAAAGACTGGCTTAAGGACATCAATCTCTACGGGCATTGTAGCTTCCCACGTCTCCGAAAGGTGTTTCTCTATAGCACGGGAAATATTTTCGGAATCTCGTTGAAGATTCTGCCAATCTTGACCGATGTCAAACGCTTCCAGCACGGCCTGTATTAGCTTTTCGGTGGTTGTTCGAAGTCGGAATGTGAGCACTTCTCCCTGGCCTGGGTCAACAATAGGAAGAGCGATACCACCAAACCACCTAAATTCAAGGTCATCATCAAAGCCGACTAGCGTAAACAATCTTCGCGTAACGGAATTAAAAAACGTTTCTGCTAATTCAGAGTCTGACCTCCACGCAATAGCTTGCGCAAAAATACGTCTCGCTGATACCCATAGCTCTCTTTTCATGCTCTCATCCAAGTTCTCCAGAGCAGGATTGATGACTTCAACACATTGGTTAACAAGTTGCCGGTGCAAAAGAAGACGTATTTGTGAATTTATTTGATGCTGCGCAAACTCCTCGTGAGCGAAATTATCTCTAGCTCGTTGAGTGACATCTAGAAAGTCTGAACGAAATTGACTGAAGAACTTAGCGACCTGTTCCGCTATATCTTTCGCTGTTCTTTCAGCTTCCCCAAACTCTTGAATGGAAACAACGCCTTGAAAATTTTGGCTACGCGCTCTCCGACGGAGCCAACTAGGGGACAAAGCAGAGGGCATATCAACTCCATGCTGTTTGAGGAGTTCACTGTCAGTAAGTATCTCTATAGTCGGCCCAGAGGCGACAACTTCTCCCCGATCAAGAAGTACAGCAGTTTGGCAGGTCTCGATAGCAACAGTTATATCAGCAGTGAACACAAGAAGAGCTTCCTCGCAGTTCGCCAGCGCTTCGACTAAAGAGTCTGCCGAACGTGCATCAAGCATTGACGATGGCGCATCAAGCACAAGGATTGGAGCTTTATTCTCTAATTGGGCTGCTAATGCAACACGATATGATTCCCCACCGCTCAATCGTCCTATTCGACGAGGAAGAATCTCTGTATCCAGATTCACATTTGCAATTGTCTTCGCAGGGTCGCCTCCACAAATTGCTTGCAAAGCTGAAGCAACTGTTTCTTCACTATTAAAACGACGAAGATCTGTAACTGTCCCTATATTCTCCGGATTACTACAAATTCCTGATATGACTCCAGAAGTAGGTGTAAGTCGTTGCGATATTATTTTCGCGAGGGTGCTTTTGCCGCTTCCATTACCGCCCACCACTGCGATACGGTCCCCTCTTGCAATCGTTAAATTAATATTTCGTAAACCTAAACCATCGGGGTGGTTATAAGAAATACTTTCAAGGCATAAAAGAGTTTCACTCACATAGAAATATTGCCCGAATTTCAAAGATTTAACAGTTAAGGGGAGATTTTTTTCTTTTATTTGCGGAAAAGTCAGTTATTTTTAGGAACTTTATGATTAGTAACTTGCACAATCAACCAAGCGATAGAAGACTATTAGCGTATTATCCAAATTGGAAATGAGAGGGTTCCTGTATGCACAGATCCAAATTATTCAAATTGTTAATTGCCTTATTGGCTTTAACTATGTTCGCAACAGCTTGCGGAGGAAGCGACGATGACAGCTCATCTTCGTCTGATAGCTCATCGGCGTCCGAAGCTACCGAAAGTTCATCGGAAAGTAGCGCAAGCGAAACCGCTGAAGAAGCTGAAGAAGCACCTGCTGAGGAAGAAGAAGCTGAAGCTCCAATCGTTCAAGATCAAGAAGAAAGCGTCTTAGAGCCAGTTTTCGGTGGAACACTCCGATGGGGACTTGAAGCAGAAGTAGATGGCATCAACCCAACAGCGTCTGCCCTTTCTGCACCTGGACTGACAATGATGAATGCAGTCTTTGATACCTTGGCTGCATACGACGTAGATGGAAATACTGTTCCTCACCTAGCTGAATCATTTACTGCTAGTGCGGACTGCAAGACTTGGTCTATGAAACTTCGATCTGGAATTACGTTCCATGATGGAACACCGCTTAACACCGAAGCTGTTTCAGTGAACTTCCTGGCACAATTTGGAGATCCACTTGTTGGTCTGGCGGTTCGGCCTTACCACCCTGCTGATGAACCCATAACAATCGTTGATGAGCTAAACATGAATTACAACCTCATAGATGCCAACTGCGGCTGGCCTTCTGCTCTTACCGGACAACTAGGAGCAGTAGCTTCACCAACATGGATTGCAGCAGCTCAGGATGATCCAACACTTGACCAGCAACCGGTCGGAACAGGACCTTTCATCTTTGAGTCCAGGGTTCAAGACCAAGTAACAAGGTTTGTCAAGAACGCAAACTGGTGGGGTGGCGATGTTTACCTTGATGCGGTCGAATTCTATCCTGTAACTGATGGAGACATCCGAACAAGTTTGCTCCTCGAAGGAGAACTTGATGCGCAAGCAACTACCAACGTTGAGTCAATCGCTTCCTTAGCTGAAAATGATTCCATCACCCAGGTCCTTGATGACACCGGAGATGAATCCTTCTTGATGCTGAACTCTGCTAAAGCACCGTTTGATGATATCCGAGCTCGACAAGCCATAACGCATGCGACACCACGTGATAACTACAACACGTTGATTAACTTAGATGTAACGCGAAAAGCTGATCAGATGTTCACACCTGAGAGCCCTTATTATAATCCCGATGTCGTTCAATTATCAGATCGACCAGATCTAGCCGGACCACTTGTAAATGCATACTGTGCAGACAACCCATCTAACTGCACCGGCGGAAAGATTGATATTGAATACCAGTATTCAGGACCATCTGTTGTAGGCGAACGTATTGCAGATCTTCTTTCAGAAGGTTGGGCAGACTTCTTCAATGTCACCGTTCAGGTACTACCTCAAGATGCTCACATCCAAGAGGCCGCATTGGGTGTCTATAACTCAATTGGCTGGAGGCAATTCGGTGCCGTTGATCCTGGCATCGACAGAGTCTGGTTGATGTGTCGAGCTATTGGAGGAATCTCCTTGAACTGGCCTCGCTACTGTGACGAAGATCGAGATGCATTAATCCTTCAAGCAGATGCTGCTACATCAACTGAAGAGAAGATACCGCTCTACCAAGAGCTTTCTCAGAAGATCAACGAAGATTACCTGTATGTCTTCTATCACCACACACTCTGGAGCTTGGCTCTAAGAGACGGGGTTGAAAACGTTTGTGGAGCTAAGACGCTCGAAGGAGCAACTCTTCGATGTCAAGTCAATGGTAGGTCCTTCTTCCAATCAACTTTCTTGGCTGACTAATTATCTTTGTTGAAGACCCCAAGTGGCGGAATGAAAATTCTTGCTACTTGGGGTCTCTTCAATTTGTTGGGGTAGGATTACAACGCAGCATTTGATGTTGTTTTTTAGAGAATGGGGAAGAAAAAGCAGTGCCAAAGCCAATCAGACGACTGATCGGCCTTCTCGGCCTTTTGACTATTGTTTCAATGGTCACGTTCGGCGCAATGAACTTTTTGGGAGACCCACTTTTCAACATTCTTGGACCAGTTGCTGCTGATGTTGATAACCCTGAGAGCCTGAAAGCCATCGAAGAAGCGAAAGCACAATACCACTTGGATAAGTCACTTCCCGAACGGTGGGCGCGTTGGGCTTGGGATTTTGTTAGAGGCGACTTCGGAGTCCAGTTTAGTTCCTCAGGCCAGCCTCCAGTAAGCGATCTAATTAAGGAAAGACTGCCTCGAACACTTGAGCTAATGGCAGTAGCTCAAATCATTGCTGTTTCATTAGCTATACCATGGTCGGTACTAGCAGCATCTAGAGCTAACAGACGAACTGATAAAATCTCTACAATTACGGCTTTCGCTTTTGTGTCCATACCCAGCTTCGCCATGGCAGTAATCCTCTTCTATTTCTTTTCCGTTCAATGGGACTTGCTTCCCGACACCTATACGGCGACAGATCCGTTTTGGGGTATTAGCCACGACCATCGCCTTATTCAACTGATACTTCCAGGATTTACCCTTGGAATCGGGTCTGCGGCCGCTTATCAGCGACTCCTAAGAACCGACCTGATCACCACGCTTCAACAAGACTTCATCCTCATGGCGAAATCAAAGGGTGTATCAAAAAGAAGGGTCCTCTATTCACATGCGCTCAGGCCTTCATTATTTTCGATGATCACATTGTTAGCGATAAACATCGGTTTCATGATTGGCGGCTCGCTTGTTGTAGAGCAGTTCTTTAGAATCCCCGGTATCGGTAGTGCTGTCGTAGAGGCTACGTTACGAGAGGACTTCCCAGTTGTCCTCGCAATTGTAATGATCGTTTCAGCTGGATTTATGGTATTTAACTACTTAGCTGACTACCTCTACACTCTCATTGACCCAAGAGTAAGGAATGAAGATACCAGTAAGCCAAGAAAAATTACAAGTATGGGCATGTAATCATGAACGAAGAACAAGAAATAAATGCTGACGAAGTCACAAACGATTCACAAGCCTCAGAAGAAGAAACTAGCATCAGCGACTCGACACAATTAGAAGTTTCAGAGTTCGCAGATAAAAAAACATTAGGATTTGGATTCTGGCTAGCGACGTTTTGGCTAGTGCTAATTTCTTTTCTTGCTGTGTTTTCTCCAATACTTCCATTCAAAGATGCCGATAAGAACTACATTGCATATGAACAAAAGGAAAATCCATTAACCGGTAAAGTTCAAGAGAGACCCGTTCAGCCCCCATACGCACCGAGCGGTGAACATTGGCTCGGAACTGACCAGGATGCGCGAGACATACTTAGTAGGACCGTTGAAGGAGCGAGAATCTCGCTTGCGGTAGGCGCACTTACAGCACTATTTGGGATGATTGTTGGAGGGACTCTTGGCATGATCGCTGGTTACTTCAAAGGAATTTTAGATAAAATTGTTGGCGCTATCTTCCTAGTTGTTTTGAGCTTCCCAGGGTTAATTCTCGCTATTCTCATTGTTGCCTTACTTGACCGATCCCTCCTAACGATTTCTGTAACCTTAGGCATCTTGGGCGTTGCTCCCATTGGAAGGCTTGCCCGCGCACAAACACTCAGTTTCTCTGAGCGAGAATTTGTAATGGCTGCCGAAACTCTTGGTGCGAAAAAATCCAGAATCTTAATAAAAGAACTTCTCCCAAACGTGCTCATCCCCATGAGCACCCTCGCGATGCTAGTTATAGCTGTTGCGATCGTGGGTGAAGGAACATTAGCCTTTCTAGGTTTATCTGTTCAAAACAGTGCCACATGGGGAAAGCTAATTTTGACAGGGTCAGGATTATCAACACTGGAAAGTTCTCCATGGGTTGCTTTCGTCCCAATGGGATTCTTGTTCCTAACTGTGGCCTCATTTAATTATTTAAGTGACCGAATACGCGACTACTTCGATGTGAGGGATATTTTTGTTACACGAGACTGACAGCGCGGATAATATTCTTGAACTCAGCGACTATCGAGTTGGGTTTCGAACAGAACGTGGACTAGCGAAAGCTGTTGACGGAGTTTCACTATCGTTGAAACGCGGATCCACCCTAGCAATCGTTGGAGAGTCAGGGTCCGGAAAGACAGTGCTAAACCGAGGAATAATGGGCCTCCTTGGAGCAAATATTATTGAGGGAGGGTCAGCGAAGTTTCAAGGCGAAGAACTTGTCAACACCAATCGGCAGAAGTTCTGGGGAACAAAGATGGCAATGATATTTCAAGACCCCATGACATCATTGAATCCAGTCATGAAGGTAGGAAACCAAGTATCAGAACCTCTTCGTTTACACCAAGGGATGTCGAGAAAGGAAGCACGCGACAGGACAGTTGAACTGTTCACGCTCGTAGGGATCCCCGAACCAGCTAAAAGGTTTGGCGAATACCCGCATCAACTCTCAGGTGGTATGCGCCAAAGGGTAATGATCTCTATTGCACTAGCAATTGAACCAGACATTTTAATAGCTGATGAGCCGACGACATCCCTGGACGTTACGGTTCAAAAATATATTCTTGACTTACTTGTTGATGTGCAATCTAAATCCAATATGTCAATGGTGATTATTACGCATGACCTAGGTGTCGCCAGAGGACGCGCAGATGAAATCATGGTGATGTATGGAGGTCGGATAATGGAAAAGGCCCCATCCGAAACTGTTTTTCAGGAAATGAAACACCCGTATACCCAAGCCTTATTATCTTCGATACCAAGACTTAACGACCCAAAACATACGAGGCTGACTCCAATAGAGGGTTTTCCTCCCGATATTGTTGACGGACCCCAAGGTTGCAAATTTGCTGCACGATGTAAATATGCGCAAGATACTTGCCTGACCTTGACACCAGAAGAAACGACTATTGACACGCACACTTACTTTTGTCATTTCCCTGTAGGTACTGATGCCGGATCAGAGGCACTGAAATCAAATGAAGATAAAGGTTTCACAGCGGCAGGGTTGAGGATCAAAAGCAAAGGAGAGGTCGTCTAATGGCTGGTTCAGGGAACAATCACCTTCGTACAGAATTCGATGATGTCCTTCTTAGCGTTGAGAATCTAGTCGTTGAATTCTCATCCGGGAGAAAAAATAAAGTCCATGCGGTATCTGATGTGAGTTTTGATATTCGTAAAGGCGAAACGCTGGGAATCGTGGGAGAATCAGGTTGCGGAAAATCAACCACCGCTAAAGCTATTGTGCAACTTCCAAAACCAACATCTGGAAAGGTTGAGTACGAGGGGACTGATTTAACAAAACTTGATAAAGAGGGAATGCGACAAAAGCGACCGTCAATTCAAATGATCTATCAAGACCCCATTAGTTCCCTCAATCCCAGAAGGACAGTGTTCAATATCGTGAACGAAGGGACGCGGGTTTGGTCAACTGAGCACAGCCAACAGCAAGAGATAAAGGTAGAAGAGATGATTCAGGCTGTTGGGTTAGACCCAAGTGAGGCCAGAATTCGCCGACCCCACGAATATTCTGGAGGTCAATGTCAAAGAATTTCTGTAGCTAGAGCACTCGTTCTGGACCCACAAGTAATTATTTGTGATGAACCTGTGTCCTCTTTGGACGTTTCTGTACAAGCCCGAATTCTTAACATGCTTCAAGATATGAAAGACGAGTACGGTCTCACCCTGCTATTCATTAGCCACGATCTTTCAGTTGTAAAGAACGTCAGTGATCGCGTTGCAGTTATGTACTTGGGAAAGATTTGCGAAATTGGTGATGGAGACGTGATCTACGACAACCCTGCTCATCCCTATACCAGATTACTACTCGCAGCTATTCCTGACCCAGATAATAAACACAGCCAAAACTCTGATGTACTAGAGGGAGAGTTGCCCTCGCCTCTCAATCCACCAAGCGGCTGCCGCTTTCGAACAAGATGTCCGAGAGCAACCGAAAAATGCGAAACAGAAGAACCCAGCTTTGAACAAGTAGGGAATTCTGACCACTGGGTCGCCTGCCACTTCCCTCACATTGACAATGAACTTAATGCACCAACGAGTGATGAAGGGCAATTCATTGAAGGCAACACAGATGATGAGATTCTGTGGCCACCGGCTGACTAACTCATCAATTTCGCTAACTCACTAACTGTTTGTTCTCTAGCCTCATCTGGTCCGTAAACAGCCGCAACAACTTGCGTTCCACCACTATCTGCATACTTTTGAAGTCCGTCAGCGACCTCCTCATAACTCCCGCTTAATGCAATATCCCAAGAATTAGCGAGCCCCTCGCGCTCAAGCATCGCACGATATGAAGGCAAGTCACCATAAAAACCAAAATCTCTTTTAGCATATTCCTCAGCCATATCTGAATCAGACGTTATGCAAACAGGAACCGCAGCTATGACTTGAGGAACTGGTCTTCCAGCCTCTTCCGCAGCCGCATTTATAACAGGCGATATGTGATTCCGGATAGTTTCCGGTCCCGTCATCCACGTAACTGTTCCATCAGCAACCCTGCCAACTAATTTCAACATTTGCGGGCCAAGCGCAGCTACAAGAACGGGAGGAGCATCTGCGGGTATGTCAATTCCACCTCGGCTCGTTAAATGCTTCCCTCCGTGCGAGATTGTCCCATCGTGAAGCAGTGCCATAAGTATTGTAAGGTAATCGCTCATGTGACCTACCGGAGCATCAAATGATATCCCCCACATCCCTTCAACAACTGGCTTATGAGATAACCCGATACCTAAATCCAGTCGACCGTTTGCTACCTGATTAACGGTCAACGCTTGCTGAGCTAACATCATAGGATGCCGTGGGTAGGTTGGGATCACAGAGGTACCTAAGCGGATACCTTCAACCGACTCAGCGATAACAGCTAATGCCGTTAACGCATCAAGGTTAAAAATTTGCGGTGTCCAAAATGTTGAGTACCCAAGGTCGCTAGCCTCTTGAACTTGTTTCTTTAGATCATCAATATTGCGAGAGGATCCGAATATTCCTAATTCCATGTTTATTTCTCCTAACTTGCGTCTTTCAAATTTAACGTTTCCTGAAGTTCTCGTTTGAGGAATTTACCGCTTGCATTCCTAGGCAGTGGCCTTTCCAGAAACCATAGGTATTTAGGAATTTTATGTTTGGCTATTCTACCTTCTAAAAAAAACCTGAGCAGATCTGCATCTACTAGGTGACCGTCCTTCAAATATACTGCTGCGGCAACTTCCTCTCCGAGTCGATCATCGGAGACCCCAAAAACAGATACCTCACCAACTGCATCATGTTCGAAGATCGCTGATTCAACTTCAGCACAATAAACATTCTCGCCTCCTCGTAGCACCATATCTTTCTTGCGATCGACAATAAAAATAAAACCGTCCTCGTCGATTCTTGCTATATCACCGGTATGTAGCCAACCTTCAGTTATGGCTTCAGACGTCGCCTCCGGTCTATTAAGATACCCCTTAATGACTTGAGCCCCCTTAACCCATAGCTCCCCAATTTCACCGTTCGGAACTGCTTCTCCATAATCGTCGAAGCATTGAGCTTCGAAACATGGCATTGCAGGGCCTGCACTTTCCGGTTTATCAAGAAAGAAATCAGCTGAAATAGCCGTTATTATTCCGCAAGTTTCTGTCATCCCATAACCTGTACCAGGACGAGCAGTTTCAACGGTGGCTTCAATCTTTTCTACTAAGTCCGGTTGCAACTGAGCACCACCGCCACCAAGTGCTTTTAGGGATGACGTATCAGTTCTTTCAAAGTCGGGATGGGCAATTAGTTCCCTAGACATAACTGGAACACCACTTACTGTAGTTATTTGTTCGGACTCAACTAGTTTAAGGGCTTCTCCAGCATCCCATTTGTACATATGCACTAACTTCCCACCAGCCATCGTGATTGAATGCGCGACACAATTATTAGCTGTCACATGAAACAAGGGCGTAATGACTAGAGCAGAGGTTTGTGACACCTCTTTAGCTGAAGGCTTGGTTGATGTAACACCTGCTCGCGATGAAGCTACAGACTGAACTACGTGAGCGAACGCAAGACTCATGGCATTAGCCACACAACCTCGATGAGTGAGTTGTGCCCCTTTGGGTCGTCCGGTCGTTCCTGAAGTGTAGAAAATACATGCATCTGAGTCAGGGTCTACCTCAATCTCTGGCATCTCGCCACCCTTTTCTAAAAGGACATTCCACTGCACAACATCAACTGATTTGCTTTGCGCACGAACCGCTACCAACTGAGGAAACTCATCGGAATCTTGTAATTCAATCAACTGCTCAAGTCGCTCTTGATCTGCGATAACCACCTTTGGTTTAGAATCATTGAGTGCATACTCGAGTTCAGGAGTCACCCACCAAGCGTTCATACCAACACAGGTAGCGCCAATGCTCATGCAGGCCCAATAAGCTAAC
>Ga0208277_1000573_pt1 | contig 21491 bp, 13 predicted proteins | sample ETNtaG_5_FD_185782 | JGI IMG/M metagenome (GOLD analysis project Ga0208277, IMG submission 185782) | Marine microbial and viral communities from oxygen minimum zone, Eastern Pacific Ocean - ETNP201406SV205 (SPAdes) (version 2) | ecosystem: Environmental > Aquatic > Marine > Oceanic ...
ATCAACTCAAAAACCCCTAATGTAATAGCAAATGACTTTGAGTAGCCATAAAATGCCCACATCAATTCCATTCCAGTCATTTCAGATACAGTTTTATTACTTTCAGCTACACTATCAAATTGAATTAGTTTCCCTCCACCATAAATAAACATTGCCATAACAACAATCCAGCTTATTGCGTTTTCAAATATTTCAATCTTCTCTTTTTTAGTTAAGTTCATCCCACAAACAATAAACCTCACGAATGTGGAGCTCTACTATTCTTCATCATTCTCGGCTTTCCTTTTTCTTCTATTCATTTGGTTCAAATCAATTACTACATCCTCTTCACTTGAATCTGATTTAGTGCTCTTTTGTTCATTTTTAGTTTGGGATAATGCAGCACCAAAAGCAATACCGATACCAATTCCTATACCTAAATTATCAGTTGCTGCGCCTATTCCTATGCCAATAGCCACTCCTGCAAAGAATGTTAATTCTCCTCTCATATCTAAATCTACCCCTCATCCCATAAACAAAAGACCCCGCTTAGAATCAATAAAGCTCCAATCAGGTTATGAGACCGACCTAAATCCAAAAAACCCCATACTTTCGTTCAGATTATAGTACTCTATTTCCTACCATTTTTTAATTTACTGAACCACTTCTTTTACTAAACCGATAGTTCCAAGTCGTTCACGATAGAGATTTTATTATATTAGGACTTTACGAATGCGTTGTTCTAACAACTGAGCTACGGTGGCTATTTAATATTCTCCAACTTCCAGCAGTTCAACTTCAAAGATAAGAGTAGCACCAGGCGGGATCACATTACCTGCTCCATTGTCCCCATAACCAAGTTCTGATGGAATTGTTAATTGTCTTTTCCCACCAACTTTCATACCCTTTACACCAATATCCCAACCTTTTATTACAGAACCTACTCCTAAAGTAAAAGAAAAAGGTTCGCGCCCTGGATTTAATGAAGAATCAAAAATGGAACCATCTTCCAATTTTCCAGTATAGTTAACAACAACTTTATTAAAATCCTGTGCCTGCTTACCCTCACCTTCAATTAAATCTTTAATAACTAATCCATTACTCATATTTGGAAAACTCCTTTTACTTGCACAACCTATGACACTAATTGATAATAATACCAATAACATTTGAGCGATATTTCTCATTTTATCTACTGCCTTAAAATATTAAAAACTACTGTAAATTTACCTTACATTACCAATGTCACAAAACCTATTGAAACTATGACGTTTTTATCAAACATGAAAAAGTTGAAGGTCATACTGTTTTTCTATTTAATATCTGTAATAAACGCAAATGACAGACTGTTTCTTGAAAAAGCTAGTATCCTTGAAAGTAAAATATTACTTGGGGAGCAAGTCAAGTTTATTTCCGGTGATGTTATTTTAAAAAAAGGAGACTTAACATTGTTTTGTCAAAATGGTAGGCAATATACAGATATTGCAGTGCTATATGATGATATATTGGCAACTCAAAATGAGCAAAGTTTAACATGTGACACTATTAAATTTTATTCAAAAAATGATATCCTTTTAAGCATTGGTAATTCTCACGTTTGGAATAATGAATATGATATACAAGCAGATTCAATAACAGTTTATACAAAATTAGATAGCGGCGTTGCAGTTGGGAACGTAACTCTAATTCAAAAAGGACAAACGATAAAAGCAAATAGAATTGAATACAAAAAAAATAAATCACAAAACGGAGTGTCCTACAATGCTATAGGGAATGTTATTATTACAGATTCTTCTAGGATGGCCACTTGCGGACTAGCCCGTTACGATAGAGATAAAGAAGTTACCAGCTTAGATGAGAATCCAAAAATAAAAGAAAAAAATCGAATCCTTAGTGGCGATAAAATTATTTTAAAATATCAAAATGAAATTTTAAAGGAACTCGAAATTCCAAAAAACGCATATGCAATTACCCCTGTTCTAGGATTGCGAAATTCTTTAATTGACTCTATACAACAAAAAGATAGCATAAAATTTGAAGACCAAATGAAAGGCAAAAGGTTATATAGTTTTTTTAAAAACGGATACCTTGATTCCTTAAGAATCGAAGGTATGGCAAAATCACTTTATCACGTATTTGAGGATTCAATATACCAAGGAAAGAATGATGCCTCAGGCGATACAATAGCCATATCATTTTTAGATGGTGAATTGGATATGATTAATATCATTGGTGGCTCAAAAGGTGAGTACACACCCGACTCAATATTAAATGACGTAAATAAGCCAATAAATTACAAAGCAGATAAAATCAAATATTATATTGTTAATAATAAATCCGATTTACAAGGAAATGTTAGTATAAAACATGATTTTACTAATCTTGATGCAGGGTTTGTTAATGTAAATTGGAAAACAAATATGCTTGGAGCGCTTCCAATCATTAAAGGAGACACTATAAACAATCCAATTTTTCCTGTAATTAAAGAAAAAGGAAGAGACCCAATGACAGGGAATGAAATGACCTACAACCTTAAAACTCGAAAAGGACGCATAACTCAAGGTAAGACAAAAGCAGATGATGGATATTATAAAGGGAAGAGAATTCGTAATGAATCACAAAAAGTTTTCTATATTGAAAATTCTAAATATACTACTTGCGATAAGGACACTGCGCATTTTCACTTTGAATCGAAAAAAATGAAAGTTATCCAAAATGATATAGTTATTGCCCGTCCCATAATCCTGCATCTTGGACAAATACCAATTTTGGGTGTACCATTGGGTATTTTTCCACATAAAGGAGGAGAACGTCATTCCGGATGGATAATGCCTTCATATGGGGACAATAAAAATCGCGGACAATATATACAAGGACTTGGTTTTTATTGGGCTCCGAGTGATTACTGGGACTCGAAATTCACATTAGGATTTGGAGATAAACAAGGTGCAACATTTAAAATAAATACTCAATATCGTGTTCGCTATAAGTTTAATGGAAGTCTAAATTTCTTTAACAGACAATATCTAAATAACACAAATGACATAATGGATCTAGCCGAAAATCGTAATGCAAGCACTACACTAAGGTGGACTCACAAACAAGAACTCAGAAATAATCAAACATTAAATGCAAATGCCACTTATTCAACGAGTGGTGATTATAATAAAAAATATGGACTAACTGAAGCTGAACGTATGGACCAAAAAGCGATATCTAACATCAGCTATTCTAAACGCTGGCCAAAATCAAAAAATTCATTTAGTACAAACTTTTATTCAAATATAGACTTATTAATCGATGAAAAAACAAATCCACAAAGCAATTATTTTATAGTCCCAAAAAGATCAGGTGTTCAATTGAATATTCAAAATAGAACATTTCCAAAATTTTCTTTTAGACACGGTCAAAGTAATCTGTTCCCAACAATAGCAACTAAGAAAAGATGGTATAATACAATCACATGGAACTATGGGTTAAATTATAATAGTACAAATAGAAAGTATTATGAATCTATAGAAACAGATAGTCTTCTTTTTGAATGGGAAAAAGATTCAGCTGGTTTATTGATACAAAAAAATGAAGAAAAAAGTGGATGGATACATACCTCAAGTATAAATGCTCCTCAAAAGTTGTTCAAATATATTTCTATTAATCCAAGTGCTAATTTTAAATCAGTATGGGTAAATGAAACCCAAGAGGGAATTTGGAATGGTTCAAGTTTTGATAAATTTACGCAAACAGGATTCGCAACTAGGACCACTGGATCTTTTTCTATGAATGCAAATACCCAGCTATATGGCCTATTTTCAATCCCAATTGGATCTCTAAAAGCACTACGCCATGTTGTATCACCATCTATTGGTTATTCATGGACTCCTGACTTTTCTAAAAGGTTCTTTGGTCAAGACTTAGGATACGTAGTCATAGAAAAAGATTCTTTAGATAACGAAGTTTACCACGATAGATTCTCTGGTACAATGGCTGGCAATACTCCTCGCTCTGAAAGAAAATCAATGACATTCGGATTAAACAATATTTTTCAGGCTAAAATCAAGGATGATGATGATGAAAAAAAGATAGATCTTCTTAGTTGGAGAATGAGCACAAGCTATAATTTTGCAGCTGACTCAATTAGATTAGCAAACCTACGTTCAAATATCAGGTCTAAAATTGCAAAAAAATTGAACCTAGACCTGAGCATGACACATGATTTCTATAAATATGACCAAGAAAAAAATCGCCGTACTGGAGCATTCAATAAAAACATTAATGGTTTTATTTCCCCTCGACTTGTTAACGCTCGACTATCCACTGGATTCAAAATATTGGGATCATCATGGACAGACGATGAAAAGAAAAGTCAATCTCAAGCAGATAAAGATACTAGTGATACCGAAGAAGACCTAAACGATCTTAATTTAATAGATCCATTAAAAAACATAAATAATACAACAAATAAAAGTCAATCGTGGAGTAGCAATATTAGTTTAAGCTATTCTTATACTGCAACAAATCCTTCAAGCCCTAGAAAAACATTTTGGGCTAATACAACAACGACTGTTAACGTAACACCAAATTGGAGAGTTTCATATCGAGCAAGATTTGATTTAATCAAACGTAATCTTGTTAGTCATTCATTTTCAATATATAGAGATTTGCACTGCTGGGAGCTATCATTAAACTGGACTCCAAATGGTCTAGGACAAGGAATTAACTTTAGACTAAATGTAAAATCACCAACACTGAGTGATCTTAAAATTGAAAAAAAGGGAGGAGTTTATTCTGGCGCAGGACTTTAAATCATTAATTGTGTAACATATTATAATTATGGAAATTCATCCTAGAAAATGAACCTATTATGATTTGCCCTAAATGCCATGCTGAGTATCTAGACCATGTAAATGAATGCGGTGATTGTAATATTAAACTAGCTGATGCTTGTATAATTGATCTTCCAATCCCAGAAATGACATGGAAGCCACTGCAACCATTTGAAGGAAAAATATTTGCTGATATGGCAGCTGAATTATTAGATAAAAATTTGATACCTTATTACTTAAAAATGGATTGGGTATCTTCAGCTTTCAATATTGAAGCTACCAATCTCCCTGGCCAAACAATTCGTATTTTTGTACCTGAACAACACTTTTATAAAGCATCTCAATTAATTATAAACATAATTGGGGAGGAAGATGAATCAACTACGTAGTATAAAGGGCACTCATGATATCCTGCCTAATGAAAGTAAAAAATGGCAAGAGCTTGAATTAATTGTGCAAGAAATATGCAATCAATATGGATATAATGAAATACGTACTCCGATTTTCGAAAATACTAATCTATTCTCAAGGGGTGTTGGGGAAGAAACTGATATCGTTTCCAAAGAAATGTATACCTGGACTGATAAGGACGGTACATCACTGACTCTAAGGCCAGAATTAACAGCATCTGTAGCTCGCTCATTCATTCAAAACAACCTTGGTAATCAAGCAATAATCCAACGACTTTATTATAAGGGTCCTCTTTTTAGAAGAGAACGTCCGCAAAAAGGACGGCAACGTCAATTTCATCAATTCGGCGTTGAAGCTTTCGGATCAGAAAATCCTGAACAAGATGCCGAAATTATTGCAATTGCATGGGGAATACTGAATCGCTGTGGTATTTCTGAAAATGCTAGTCTCAATATAAATAACATAGGCTCAGAAGAATGCAGGATTGCCTATCGTAAAGCATTAAAAAGTTATATTCTACCTTACATAAATGATTTTTCTAAAACTAGTCAACACAGATTTAAAAATAATCCTCTTCGTATTCTTGATACAAAGTCTGAAAAGGAACAAATTATTTTAAAAGACGCTCCAATAATATCGGATTTCCATAGTACTGAGGATAGTAAACATTTTGATTACCTAAAAAATTACTTGAATGCTTTGAATATCTCATTTACTGTCAATGATAAATTAGTGAGAGGTTTAGATTACTATACTAAAACTGTATTTGAGTTTAATTCTACAATACTCGGCGCACAAGATGCTCTTCTAGGAGGTGGTCGCTATGATGGATTGGTTAAAATGTTAGGCGGGAAACAAACACCTGGAATAGGATTTGCAGCAGGAATGGAACGTTTTCTAATTGCAATGGATAAATCCAAAAAACAAGCTAAAATGTTAACACCAGATATTTACTTTATTTGCATTGATATAGAAGGGCTATCTGAATCGCTAAAAATCTCAAATGAACTTAGGAAAGAAGGATTTATTGTCATAACAGATACACTTAGAAGAAGTATGAAATCACAACTTCGAGAGGCAAACAAACTAAATTCAAAGTATACTATAATATTAGGTAAGACAGAAATTGATAATGGGACTCTTATTTTCAAAAATCTTGAAAAGGGAACACAAAAAACAATCTCTCAAACAGAGGTAATAAACTTCTTTCATAATTTGACAAACTAAATTTCATGATATTATATTATGTGTACGCACATAAAAAACAAATTTTTGTAACAACTTGATAACAGAGAATAATATGAATGCAAAATCACTATTGATTGTTGAATCACCAACGAAGGTAAAAACAATACAAAAACATCTTGGTAGCGAATATGATGTTATTTCTTGTGTAGGACATGTAAAAGACCTTCCAAAAAATGACCTAGGCATCGATATTGAAAATAATTTTGAAATTAAACTCACTATATTGCCAGATAAAAAAAGTTTTATAACTGAACTCAGAAAAAAATCAAAAATAGCTAATAAAGTACTGATTGCAACTGATCCAGATAGGGAAGGTGAAGCAATTGCATCGCACCTTGCAACCGAGATTCCTGACGAAAAATTACAAAGAGTGCAATTTACTGAAATAACTAAAGCCGGAATTAATGAGGGAATAGAAAACATAAGAGAGATTGATAATGATCTCGTTTTAGCACAAACAGCTCGTAGAGTCATTGACAGATTGGTTGGATATAAAGTATCACCAGTGTTATGGGCCACTCTTCAAAGTAATATGAATTTTGTATCAACTAACCTATCCGCTGGGAGAGTACAATCATCAGCCGTAAAAATGATAGTCGATCGTGATCGACTAAGAGCTCAATATAATGTAACTAAATATTTTGACCTTAAGGCAAATCTAAAGAAATCTTCTGATGAGAAAGCTGCACTAAATGCTACTTTAGTGAGTATAGATGGTAAAAAGGTAGCTTCGAGCAATGATTTTGATTCTGATACTGGAAATTTAAAAAATAAAGATGTTTTACTACTGACAGAATCTCAGGCTGATGAACTTGTAAAAGAACTCCAAGCAAACGATTGGATTGTATCAGATATAAAAGAGCGACCAAGAACGTCAAACCCCAAACCTCCATTTACCACCAGCACACTTCAACAAGAAGCAGCCAGGAAACTAAGAAGCTCAGCCAGACAAACCATGAGTACTGCACAAAAATTATACGAAAATGGTTTCATAACATATATGAGAACAGACTCAACTAATTTATCTAAAGAAGCAATTTTGGGAGCACGAAAAGTTATCCAAGAACTCTACGGAAACGAATATCTTCCAGAAAAATCAAATCATTATAATACTAAGGTACGAAATGCACAGGAAGCACATGAAGCCATCAGGCCTGCCCATCGCACTTTCCGTTCGGTAAATGAAGTACGCCAAAGCCTTGGCGAGGATATTGCAAAATTATATGATCTCATTTGGAAAAGAACGGTTGCAAGTCAGATGCTACCTGCTAAATTGAAACAAACAACTATTACTATCAAAAATCAAAAAGCTGAATTCCGTGCAAGTGGGCAAGTTATCTTGTTCCCGGGGTATATGAAAGCTTATGTTGAAGGAAGAGATAATCCTGACAAGGATCTTGCAAACAAGGAACGTATTTTACCTGCTTTAGAAATTTCAGAAAGACTTAATTGTATAACTCTTGAACCAGATTCACATAGTACAAAACCGCCAGCACGTTTCACAGAGGCATCTCTTGTAAAAGCTTTAGAAGAAAATGGTATTGGAAGGCCCTCTACCTTTGCATCCATTTTGGGAACAATAGTTAGAAGAGGTTATGTTGATCGAAAAAATGGAAAACTTTCTCCTACATATCTAGGTTTAGCCGTAACTCAACTTTTAGAAAACCATTTTACCAACCTTGTCAGTAAGGAATTTACAGTAAAAATGGAAGATGGATTGGATGAGGTTTCCCGTGGTGAATTAGATGCTATACCATTCATGAAAAATTTTTATAAAGGAGGTGGTAGATTCACTGGATTGGAAAATATGCTTGATCAAAAAGTAGATATTCCCGCTGCATGCTCTATAGCTATGCCAAAAGAAATTTCTGATACAACAGAAGGTCGGATTGGAAGATATGGCCCATATCTTCGCAGAGGAGATGACACACGATCAATACCAGAGAATATTTACATGGGCGATCTTACCATAGATAATATTGAAAAAATATTTGAACAAACAATAAAAGAAGATGAGCCTCTAGGTAATGACCCTGACTCCGGTGAATCGGTATTGGTAAAAAAGGGACCCTATGGGTATTATGTTCAACTTGGTGATACAAACAAAAGAAAAGGTATCCCAAAAACCTACACGCTTTCAGAAGTGAATCTGCAATATGCTCTCAAGTTATTGTCTTTACCACGAGAGATTGGTGAGCACCCTGATACAAAAGAAATGATATCTGCAGATTACGGGCGATATGGACCCTACATTAAATGTGGTAAGCAAAATGCATCTCTAAAAGGTACAGAAACACCTTTAGATATAACTCTAGAAAAATCCATAGAATTACTAGCAAATAGAAACAAGACCAGCTCTGAAATAAAGAATTTAGGAAAACACCCAAAATCTGGAGAAGAGCTCGTTGTCAAAGATGGAAGATATGGTCCATACATTAGCGATGGGAAAGTAAATGCTTCCCTAAAAGGTGAATGGAATCCTGATAATATTACTCTTGAAGAAGCTGTAAATATTATTGATCAAAAAAGATTAAGTCCCCCTAAAAAAAGACGAACTCGAAAAAAGAAAAAATGATTGTAAGGATTATTAATCTTGAATACTAATTTTTACATGTAATATGGATAAAACGATTGAAAAAATAGTTTCGCTCTGTAAAAGAAGAGGATTTGTTTTTCAGAGTTCTGATATTTACGGAGGTTTCTCTGCCGTTTATGATTATGGACCTCTTGGCATCGAATTAAAAAATAATATTTCCCAACTCTGGTGGAAGGAGATGACGCATGTTCATGAGAATATTGTTGGCCTTGATAGTGGTATTCTCATGCACCCTAAAATTTGGGAAGCATCTGGCCATGTAGGTGCATTTAACGACCCGCTTGTGGATTGTAAAAAATGTAAGTCTCGTTATCGTGCAGATGAATTCTCGAATGATTTTGTTTCAATTAATTGGCAAGAAACCAAATGCCCTAAATGTGGTACCACTGGGAATTTGACTAATCCAAGGCAATTTAATCTAATGTTTAAAACAAACGTTGGACCTGTTGAAGAAACTGGCACTGAGGCTTTTTTGAGACCTGAAACAGCACAAGGGATTTACGTTAATTATCAATTGGTTCAAGGTGCAATGCGATTAAAAATTCCTTTTGGTATTGCACAGATTGGTAAAGCTTTTCGCAATGAAATTATTGCTCGAAACTTTATTTTTCGTACAAGAGAATTTGAGCAAATGGAGATGCAATATTTTGTCAAACCTGGAACTGATGATGCAATATTTAATGACTGGAAAAATAAGCGTCTAAATTTTTATTTGGATAAGCTAGGAATTAGTAAAGATAGATTACGTTTTCATCAACATGGAAAAGATGAACTCGCGCATTATGCCAAAGAAGCATGGGATATTGAATATAATTTCCCTTTTGGATGGTCTGAGATTGAAGGAATCCACAACAGAACAGATTATGATTTAAATAGACATGAAGAATTTTCAGGAAAAAATCTATCCTATTTTGACCAACCAAATAATGACAGGTTTTTACCTTACGTAATAGAAACATCTGCAGGTCTTAATAGAATGCTTTTGACTATTCTCGCAGATGCCTACTGGGAAGATAAAAAAAATAATAGAATTGTAATGAAATTTGATCCAAAAATTGCTCCAATTAAAGCAGTTATCTGCCCTTTAGTCAAAAAAGATGGCCTGCCTGAAATGGCACGAGAAATTATGGATATACTTTCACCTCACTTTAAAGTTATATATGACCAACAAGGCTCAATAGGCAAAAGATATTACAGGCAAGATGAAGCAGGAACTCCATTTGGTATAACAGTTGACCATAAATCATTAGAAGAGAATACTATAACAATGAGAGACCGTGATTCAATGAAACAAGAGCGTATTTCAATTGACCAACTACTAGAGACAATAAGAAAAGTTATTTGAAATTGTTTTTTATAATATGATAATATAATTATTCATGTATGATACCAATATTTAAATATATTCTATTGTACTTTGTATTAATTTTTAATTTTGGTTGTGAATCAAAAAAAGTTGTTCCAAATGACTTATTTTCAAAAATGATTTCCCATAGAAATTTAGGTCTCGCATACCTTGAAGAAGAACGATACGCTGATGCTGTTATTGAATTTAAAGCATTACTAAATATTTCAAAAAGTGAGCCCTTAGGATATGCAAATATTGGATTAGCCTATTTGCGAATGCAAGGAGAATTAAAAAAATCGGAAGAGTACCTTGACACAGCTCTAGTACTAGCACCAGATAATCCCGATATTATATTCCTTATATCAAAAATTTATGAATTAACTGATAGAGATAGTTTGGCTAAAGAAATACTACATAAGATAATATTGAAACATCCAAATCACATAAAATCACTTTATCAATTAAGCAATACATATACAAGATCTTCTATTCCTAATGAAAAATTTAAAGCAATACAATATCTCGATAAAATTTGTGAAATATTACCCGGAAACATCACCTCATCATTAAAACTTATTGAATTATTAATAGATGCAAATGATGCAAGCAGTGCTCTTTTTAAATTACAGGCCTTATCCCAAACCCTCCCTTACTTATCTCAAAATACAAATCAAATTTTGCAAAATATTATAATACTGCTGCACGAACAAAAAGTAAAAGAAGCAAAAACTCCTATGATAATGTTCCATAATCTTCTAAAACCCATTGAGATATATCAAGCATCGATTGATGAACTACGGGGAACAAAAGGTCCAATTGCAGGAGAACCAATACTTCACTTCTTAAATACAGATATAGATTCTAAAAAAAAGATTAAGGATTCAGATAGGTATGTTAGTTTTGAAAATGTCAGTGAGCAAACACAACTGAATTTGATAAATGAAAAAATTAAAACTGCAGAAATAAATAAAAATCAAGCACCAATTTTTACACTTGGCGATTTTGACTTAGATGGTTATTTAGATATATTTTTATCTGCAAAATCAAATATCGATAATAAGAACCACAGTTATTTATTGCGAAATAATCAAGGGGCCTTTTCAAATCAAAACCTATTATCAAAAGTTAAATATCCTGGTCAAGATATATCTGCATATTTTACCGATTATAATAATGATGGATATCTCGATCTATTCATTTGTAACTCTGAAAAAAACATGCTCTTTAAAAGCATTGAGGGTGGTAAATATTTTAAAGAAATAGAAATTAATTTTCAGGATAATATAATTAGTCAAAGAGCTCAAATTTTAGATTTTGATCTTGAAGGTGATTTGGATATATTTATTGCTACCAATGAAAAAAATTATCTTTATAGAAATAATTCAGATGGCAGCTTTACTGAAATAGGCGAGTATGCAGGTTTAGATGGAAAAATTATTAAAAGCATCGACGTAACTTTTTCAGATTTTGATGGTGATGGAGATTTAGAACTATTTGTATTAAATGAAGATGGATCCTATTTTTTTTATGATAATAAGAGACAAAGTATTTTTAAAGATATTTCAAATTCCACCGGTATTAGTAAACACAATAATCCGCAAAAAGTTTCGACAGTTGACTATAATAATGATGGACGAATTGATATTTGCATTTCTAGTAAAAATAATCATTTTTTATATAAAAATATCGGCAAATCAAAATTTGAACTTGACCCTGCATGGGAGAATACAAAAACTAAAATAAAAAAGACCATCCTTAATGGACACTCAATATTTTTTGATGCAGATAACGACGGCTATCAAGACCTGCTAATATCTAGCACAAACCCTAATGCATTATATTTATTATATAACAATGGGAACGGAAAATTTATAATGCCAGTATTTTTGAAAAATGTTAATTATGGTAATGTTAAGCAAATTGAAACTGGTGATTATGATAATGATGGTGATTTAGATTTATTTATTTCAACCACGAAAAATCAAATACATTTGCTTAGAAATAATGGTGGCAACCTAAATAATTTTATCAAGATAGAATTAACTGGATTAAGAACTGGCAGCGGGAAAAATAATTATTTTGGAATTGGTTCTAAAATTGAATTAAAAGCTGAAGATTTATATCAGATAAAATATATGAATCAACAATCAGCACATTTTGGAATTGGCAGTAGAGATAATGCCGATATATTAAGAGTTGTATGGAGCAATGGAGTTCCGCAAAACCACTTTAAACCTAAAAAAAACCAAAAAGTTATAGAAAAGCAAATTTTAAAAGGATCATGTCCTTATTTGTTTGGATGGTCTGGCAATGAATTTGAATTCATTACTGATGTGCTATGGCCAAGTGCTTTGGGAATGCCTTTGGGAATTATGGCCGGCGAACCAATGTATGCTTTTCCAAACTCCACAGATGAATATTTAAAAATTCCTGGTGAAAAATTAAAAATAGTAGAGGATTCTTATTTATTACAGTTTACAACAGAGTTATGGGAGACACCCTATTTAGATAAAGTAAAGCTGATGGTGATTGACCATCCAAAAAATAGTGAAGTTTTTATTGATGAAACTTTTATACCGCCACCTTATCCAGAGTTTAAAATTTATAGTATCAAAGACAAATATTTGCCCATTAAAGCAATAGACTCTGATGGTCTTAATCAATTAAAAAGTATAAAGAAAAAAGATAATAACTATGTTGCGAACCTCCATCCTGAACTTTATCAGGGAGTAACAAAAATACATGATTTGATTCTTGAATTTGACAATTTACGTACTTCTGATTCACTTTTTCTCTTTTTACAGGGATGGTTATTCCCAACAGATGCAAGTATTAATGTTAACCTATCACAATCCGATAGCTTGAAATCAATATTCCCATACTTACAAATTCCAGATGAAAAGGGCAATTGGAAAACCGTAATGAATAATATTGGATTTCCAAAAGGTAAGAATAAGACCATGATTATTGATTTAACAAATAAATTTTCCCATAATGATTATCGTCTTCGAATAAGAACAAATATGCAAATATATTGGGACCACATCTTTATTGCGAATAATGAACTAAATAGAACAATTGTTACAAAGGAACTAAAACCTATTTATGCAAATCTTCATTACCGTGGATTTTCTAAAACATCACAAAAAAATCAGAGTAGTCCACATTTACCTAATTACTATTCTATTGAAAAAGACCAAAAATGGAGAGATTTGATTGGAATGTATACTAAATATGGTGATGTACTAGAACTGATAATGGAATCTGATAATAAATACGTAATAATGAATTCAGGTGATGAAATCACACTTAAATTTGATGCTCTAAATCTCCCTTTACTACCAAATGATTGGACAAGAGATTTTCTTTTTTATAATGATGGTTGGTTAAAAGATGGTGATTTAAATACCGCTAAAGGTCAAACAGTCATGCCTCTTCCATTTCATGGAATGAATAGCTATCCTGAAGGTGCAGAAAATAAATATCCAATTAACAGCGAATATGAATCTTATAGAAAAAAATATAACACTCGCATTGTATCGACTGAGAACTTTCAAGAATTTATTAAAAAATTAAAATAGTCATTTTTCATGGATAAAGGTTTAAAAATCTACAAGACAAGTATTCTTTTAATATTCTATTTTATCTTTTTTGAGAACACTTTGGTTTTCCCTAATCAACCAAAAGATAAAATTTATCTTGAGGATAAAACAGAATTTTCAGGAATTGACTTTATTCATTATGCACCAAGACCTCGCTGGTGTGAAATAGGACCATCTGTCGTTGGTGCAGCAACCAATGAAGGTCTTAGTTTAGTTTTTGAAGAGGAAAAAGAATACTGGAAATCAAATAGTCGACTTTTAACAATGGATGAATTTGCTAATGTGCATCTAATTAAGATGAATGGATCCGGTGGTGCATGGCTTGATTATGACCTTGATGGAGATTGGGATCTTTACCTTGTAAATTGTCAAGGTGAGGAAGCAGAAATAACTAATTTACTTTATGAAAATTTAGGCAATGGAAAATTTTTAAAAAAAAGTGGAACTGGAGCAGAAGATATCGGAGAGGGAATGTCCGTATCTATATCAGATTATGATAATGATGGTGATTCAGATATTTTTATTACTAATTATGGTAATTTTAAACTTTACAGAAATAATGGTGATAAAACATTTACCGACGTAAGCACATTTGCATTCCCTGATGGTATCAAAGATTGGTGGTATGGAGGTTCTACATGGGGCGACTATGACCTTGATGGTGACCTCGACCTATATGTTGCCGGATATGTAGATTTTTCAAGAAGGCCACAATATACTAGCTTACGCTTTCCAATGGATTTTGGTGGTCTACCTAATACAATGTATAGAAATAATGGTAATGGTACATTCACAGATATAACACCAAAATTAAATATCTTGACCGACGCATCTAGAAAATCTATGCAAGTAATCTTTCATGATTTTAATGATGATGGATTTCCTGATATTTTTGTTGCAAATGATACAGATGCAAACGGCTTTTATCTTAATCGCGGTAATGGTACTTTTAAAATTTTTTCTGGTCCCAGTGGGCTCAGTACCACTGATGGTAGTATGGGCCTTACAATTGGAGATGCAAATAATGATGGCATGATTGACATTGTTTATACAAATTATGCTGCTGAGGTCAACACCCTTGCTTATTTAATTGATAATAGTAGCAGTAATGATGGAATATTAAAAAATGCAGTTTTTACTCATAGTTTTGATTCACCAATGGTTCACAAACTTTCCTGGCCAAAAATAAGCTGGGGCCCCGGTTTATTTGACATGGATAATGATGGTGACCTTGACCTTTTTTTTGCAAATGGACATTTAAATTCAGTAAGTGGTGATAATAGACAGTTCAACCTACTATTTGAAAACAATGGCAAAGGATTTTACAAAGATATTTCCAATTCATCAGGAATACTTGCAGCTGGTAAACGAATACATCGAAGCGCAATATTTGCTGATTACAATAATGATGGCAAAATGGATATTTATATAACTGTCAATGGTCAACAAATCGAAGATGGAAAAGGAAATACTATTTTTGATGAAAATCAGGGGAAAGGTATTCTTTTTCAAAATAAAACCGATACAAAAAACAACTGGCTAAAAATCCGCTTAGAAGGTGTAGACTCAAATCGAGATGCGTACGGTACAATGATTAATGTTCAGACAAAAAAAGGAACGTATCGACAATCTCTAGTATCAGGGCAAGGCTACTTTTCTAATAATGCAAAAGAACTTTATTTTGGTTTAGGAAAAATAAACACTATTGACCTAATCGAGATAAAATGGCCAAGTGGACTAAAACAAGTATTTAAAAATATTAATCCAAACCAAACTATGTATATCACAGAAGGAAAAGAGAACTATGCTAAGAAAGATTAAACTCAGATAGATACTACCAGTATCAAACTATTTTATATACTTTGCCACCAAAATATGTGCTACCAATTTTTTTTTCCAAAAACTTACTAAGCTTAGCTATTTTTTGTATATCTATTCCCATTTCATATCCTAAAGAATTTAAAAGGTAAATCGTATCTTCAGTACCAATGTTCCCTCTTGAATTTTTGATAAATGGTGAACCACCAACACCACCCAAAGAAGTATCAATTCCCTTAATTCCAAACTTTAATGCACTAAGAACATTGACTAAACCCAAGCCGTTTTTATCATGCAGATGAATAAAAATATCTATACTTGGAAATAATTTAATTATCTTTTCCAATAAACTTGTGATTTCTTTAGGTTTCGCCATGCCTGCTGTATCACAGAGAGAAATACTTTCTACACCCATTCCAATTATTTGCTTTAAATATTCTAGCACTTTTGATTGACCTGTATTTCCAATGTTATCATAGCCCCAAACACATTGTAAACCTGCTCGTAATTTCATAGAATTTTCTTCAGCTAATTTTACAAGATTTTTAAGTTGAATTAATGACCTTCCTACATCAAGACCCAAATTCTTTTTACTATATCTCTCACTAATAGAAATTGAAGTTTCTATTTTTTTTATTCCACAATCCATTGCTCTTATCATACCCTTTTGATTAAAAGCAAGAGCACTAAACTCGATATTCTTTATTCTAGGAATCTGTTTTACGAGATCTTCTGCTTGTGCCATTTGTGGTACTATTTTAGGATTAACAAAACTTGTGACTTGAATATTTTTTATTCCCGCAGAAATAAGGCCATTGATAATAAATATTCTATCCTCAATGCTAAGGTTTTTATTTACATTTTGTAGCCCATCCCGTAGGCCCACTTCCATAATTTCAACTCTGTTTTCCATTCAATTAATTTGATTAAATTTTTCTAATATTAACCTATAAAATATTATTAACATTACTTAATCATAATTATCAAAAAATAAATAATCTTTTATAATCTTAGGAAATTAAATATATACAAATGAGAAATATAATATTAGAGTCATTGCTGCTTAACAGTCTTTTTTTACCAATTTATGGTGCAAGTCCAGATCCGGTTTTTGGTGAGAACGGTATGGTAGTATCTACTAGTAAACAAGCTTCTGAAGCAGGAATCTCAATACTAAAAGAAGGTGGGAATGCCATCGATGCTGCCGTTGCAGTTGGCTTTGCTTTGGCAGTAACATCTTCAGGAAATGGGAATTTAGGTGGTGGAGGTTTTTTAGTTGCTTCTTTTGCTGATGGGAATTCCATTACTCTAGATCACAGAGAAAAAGCACCACTTAAATCACATAGAGATATGTTCTTAAATGATACAGGAGCAGTAATTCCTGGTATGTCACTTTACTCCAATGCAAGCAGTGGAGTACCAGGTACTGTAGATGGCCTAATTAAAGCTTTTGAAGATTATGGGTCGGGCAATATATCATTGAAACAAATACTAGCTCCAGCAATCAAACTGGCTGAAAAAGGGTTCTTATTATCACATTACGAAGCAAGAAGATTTAATCAATATAAAAAGTTTTTTGAAGAAAATGAAGCTGCAGCTAAAATTTTCATCCAAAAAAATAAACAACCATGGAAAAATAACGACTTGTTTTTTCAGAAAGATCTTGCTAAAACACTTAAGCGCATAGCAAAATATGGTCGAGATGGTTTCTATTCTGGGCCTGTAGCAAATTTAATTGTCAAGGAAATGAAAAAAGGGAATGGACTTATAACAATCGATGATTTAAAAAATTATAATTCTAAATATCGTAATCCGATTATTGGTTCTTACAAAGGTTATCAAATTATTTCAATGGGTCCTCCAAGTTCTGGAGGCGCACTACTTATTAACATGCTAAATATGCTTGAATACTATTCAAATGATAGTCTAAAATGGAATTCTTCTGATTATGTCCATTTATTAACTGAAATAGAGCGTAGAGCGTATGCTGACAGAGCAGAACATATGGGAGACCCCGATTATTGGGACATTCCATTAGATATGTTTCAATCTAAAAAATATGCGAAAAAAAGAATATATAATATCAATATGAATAAAGCTACGCCTAGTGATATCGTATATGCTGGTAATCCTAATGGATATGAATCTGATGAGACAACGCATTATTCTGTTGTTGATCAATGGGGAAATGCAGTTAGTATTACCACCACTATTAACTTGTCATATGGAAACGGACGTGTTGTTGAAGGTGCAGGATTTTTCTTGAATAATGAAATGGATGACTTTTCCGCAAAACCTGGTGTTCCAAATGCATTTGGATTGATTGGAAATGAAGCCAATTCAATTGCCCCTGGTAAAAGGCCTCTTTCATCAATGACACCGACTATTGTTTTAAAGGAAGGAAAACCATTTTTAATCATAGGATCTCCTGGTGGGTCTACTATAATCACTACCGCAATGCAAACTATATTAAATGTGATTGACCATAAAATGGATATTAAAGAAGCTGTTTGTGCTTCTAGATTCCATTCTCAATGGCTTCCAGATGTTATACAAATTGAACCTCGAGGTTTATCTAAAGATGTATTAATTAATCTAAAATCACGAGGACACAAAATAGTATATCGAGGCGGCTACATTGGTGAATCAAATGGAATCATGATAACAAATGAAGGATTTTTTGGCGGAGGTGATTGTCGAGGTGAGACCTCTTCAATAGGTTACTGATGACTCAAAATGTCATCTATCAAATTTAAATAAATTGATGAACCAACTAATAGCGCATTCTCATCCATATTAAAATGCGAACAATGATGGGGAGTTTCAAATAGCTTATCACTGTTCGGTGCCGATCCTACAAAAAAGAAGCAACCTGGAACTTTCTGCAAATAATAAGCAAAATCTTCACCACCCATTGAAAGATAAGGCTCTCTTGCATTATTGCCCACAACACATTTAGCAGCTCTTAGCACCTTATTTGTTTGTTCCTTATGGTTAATTGTTGATGGATAACCATCTTTGTAATCAAATAATATCTCTGCATCATATGTTTTTGCAATGCCATCAATAATTTCTTGCATTCTTCTCTTTATGAGGTTTCGGTTTTCTTCTGTATAAGCACGTGCAGTTCCTGATAAAGATACTTTATCTGCAATGATATTAAAATTATTTCCACCATGAATTTCACCTATGGATACAACAGTACTTTCAAGAGGATTTGTATTTCTACTAACTATAGTCTGAAATGCATTGATAAGATGTGAGGCAACGACAATTGTATCAATTGTACCTTGAGGTGCTGCCCCATGCCCTCCGATACCATTTATTCTTATTTCAAACATGTCTGCGGCTGCTAATACAGGACCTTCTTTTACTCCAACTTCTCCTAACCGTTGATAATTCCACAAATGTATTCCATAGATTTCATCAACACCATCCAAACAACCATCTGCAATCATATATCGTGCGCCACCTTCTCCTTCTTCTGCTGGTTGAAATATGAATCGTATACTACCATTATACGATTTTGTCTTTTCTGATAATACTTTTGCAGCTCCCAATAACATTGCCATATGACCATCATGACCACAAGCATGCATGACTCCCTCATTTTTTGAAGAAAAATCTAAATTACTAGTTTCTTTAATTGGTAAAGCATCCATATCTGCCCTAAGTGCGATAGTTGGACCTTCACCAAATTTGAGGTCTGCTGTAATACCAGTTTTTCCTATATTCTTTTTAGGATTTAAACCCATTAATCCCAACTCTTCAAAGATGATATCACCGGTACGATATTCTTTAAATGCTAACTCCGGGTACTCATGAAAATCTCTACGCCAGTTTATAATTGAATCTTTAATATTGGCTATTTCTTTACGAATATTCATAATTTTATCTCCTTAATAATTCCATAAAGTAGTTTTATCATTTTTTCCGTTGATTTCTTAGCATTCTCTAACACATCTTCATGTGTAAGAGGGGTTTCAGATATTCCTGCCGCAAAATTAGTTAACAATGACAGAGTTAACAATTTCATCCCATTCAGACCTGCTTCTCTTATTTCTGGTAGCGTGCTCATACCTACTGCAGACCCGTTAATTGATTTGAAATATTCAATCTCATAGGATGTTTCATATGCTGGCCCAATAACCCAACAATAGTTTCCTTTTACAATATTTATATTTTTTTCAAGTGCTACATTTTTTGCAATTAATTCTAGCTCTAAGGAATGAAAATCTTGATTTCTTATCACTTTAGGCTTTTCAAACCTAGCTTTAAATGTACAATCAATATGACCATCAATTATCATAATAGTACCAGGTTTGTGACTTGGAATTAGACTTCCCGCTGAATTTGTTATAATTAAATTTTTAATTCCACATTCTTTGAAAACCTTGATTGGGAAAATCACTTCATCAAGAGAATACCCCTCGTACATATGCAACCTCCCATTAGCAACAATTATATCCTGATTATCCAATAACCCCACAACTAATTTACCTGAATGCCCTTCAACTGTTGCCTCTGGATAGTGTGGAATTTCTGAATATTTCAATACTCTTTTCCTATTTAATACATTTATAAATCCACCTAATCCGGATCCTAAGATAATCGCTGTATCACCATTAAATCCTGTGTTTTTCATAATGGTTTTTGATGCTAGTGAAACTTTGTTCATATCTTTATCCAGGTTTTGTCGCTAATTGCCCGCAACCTGCATCTATGTCCTGTCCTTTGCTCCACCTTACAGTTACTGGGAATGGTGCATTATCTAATACTTTTAAAAAATTATCTACTCTTTTGTTATTTGGCCGTTTGTAAATATCATCAATTTCATTATACGGAATAATATTTAACTTACAGTTGATAGAACCTAATAATTCAATTAAAGCCAGAGCATCTTTGGAATCATCATTAACATTTAAAAGCATTACATATTCAAATGTTATCTTTTTTCTAGAAGTGATTGTATATTTTCTTGAAATATTAATTAAATCCAAATAAGGGTATGCCTTGGTGATAGGCATGATTTTTACGCGCTGTTTTTCATTTGAAGCATTTAAACTTACCGCTAGTTTATATGGATGACCTTCTTTTGAGAACTGGCTTATTTTTTTAGTTATACCTGATGTTGAAATTGTAATTCTCCAAGCCCCCATATTGATACCTTTTGGATTATGGAGAAGGTTTGCAGCGCCAATTGAATTATTATAATTTAAAAATGGCTCACCCATGCCCATGAATACAACATTTGTAATCCTTTGATTACTAATTTTTTGAAGCTGTAAAAATTGATCTAATATTTCTCCTACTGAAAGATTTTGAACAAAACCCATTTTAGCTGTTGCACAAAAATCACAATCAACCGCACATCCGACTTGAGTTGATAAACATACAGTGATTCTTTTCCCCTCTACCATTAATACAGATTCAATCAAATTACCATTTTTTAATGAAAATAGATATTTTTGTGTTCGTTTCGAATTAGAAGTATTTTTATTTATAAGTGTTAAAGGATGAATGGGAATGTTTGATAATTTTTCTCTTAATAAAATAGGAAGATTGGACATCTTATCATAATTATCTATTTGCTTAGAATATAACCAATCAAATAATTGTAATGCCCTGAACTTTTCTGCATTTAATGAAAACACTAAAGATTCTAA